>JACCDY010757529.1_pt1 | contig 22491 bp, 22 predicted proteins | sample 7446391 | NCBI WGS metagenome assembly JACCDY01 (sample SAMN15323451, study PRJNA562643) | freshwater metagenome | isolation source: river surface water | place: USA:Blue River Watershed | collected 2017-08-18 | reverse complement strand
GTCCATAGTCCATAGTCCATAGTCCCCCTACCCTCTACCCTCTACCCCCTACCCTGTACCCTGTACCCCCTACCCCCTACCACAAACCACAGACTTCGGACTATGGACTTCCGACTTCCGACTACAGACCACCGTCCCCCGAAACCCGTCCCCCGAAACCCAAAAAATTCCTATCTTCGCACCATGAGCAAAAAATTCCTCAGTTTATTACTCGCCGCAACCTCTTTCCTTAGCTTGCGCGCCGATGAAGGGATGTGGCCACTGACCCTCTTGTCTAAAATTCAAGATAAAATGCAGGCCCGCGGAATGACACTCTCCGCAGAAGATATTTACTCCATCAACAAGGCCTCTACCAAAGATGCCATCGTTCGACTCATGCAAAACGGCAGAATGTTCTGCTCCGGTGAAATCATCTCCTCACAAGGCATGTTCCTCACCAACCACCACTGCGGTTACGATGCCATCCAAAGCATCGCTACCCCTCAAGACAATATCCTTTCTAACGGATTCTGGGCTAAGTCCCAATCTGAAGAGCGTAAAGTCGCTTTCCAAATCGGACTGCTCCGCAAAATTGAAGATGTTACCAGCCGCGTTCTCGCAAATACCAGCATCAACCAAGACGAAGCATCTCGCACCAAAGCCGTTGCCGAAAACTTCAAAGCAACCCAAAATGCGTTGGTCGAAGCCCTTGGCGACGAGAAAAAGAACTACGTAGTTGATATCGCCGTGTTCTCTAACGGAAACCAATACCTTGCTATGTACTACGAAGTGTACCGCGACATCCGCCTGGTGGGAACTCCCCCAGAAAACGTAGGAAAATTCGGAGGTGAAACCGACAACTGGAGATGGCCACGCCATACCTGCGACTTTTCTATGTTCCGCATTTATGCAGGTGCCGACAACAAGCCTGCTGACTATAGCACGTCCAACAAGCCCTTCACCCCTCAGCATTACCTTCCGGTGAGCTTGAAAGGTGTGAAAGAAGGTGATTTTGCCATGACCATGGGATATCCCGGCCGCACCACTCGCTATACTTATTCCGAGGGAATTAAATACTTGGCAGGAAAAGAGCGTCCAATGCGTGTGCAATTGCGTCGCGACATCATGGACGTTTACGAAACCTACATGAAGGCTGACAAAGACGTACGTTTGATGTACTCTGCGAAATTGGCCGGCATCGGAAACTACTGGAACAAGTTCAACGGTGAAGCGAAAGAACTTTCTAAACCCGAAATTTACGCACGCCGCAAAGCTCAAGAACGCGCCTTCGAACAGTGGGTACGCGACAATAAAAAAGAAGAAGTTTACGGTGAAGTGACCTCCCTTTACGACCGTGCTTACGAAGACCTCAACAAATACGGTTTATACTCTGTCTACCTTCAAGACGGTATCGCCAACAGCGTGCCTATGATGAATGCCATGCAAGCCATGCGTATTTACACCGCTCTTCTTGACAAAACCAACGACAAAGGAAAAGCCATGGCCGCAGAATTTGCTGCCGGCATTGACGAAAATTACAAAGAATTCAACGCCGATATCGAACGCCTTGTCATTGCTGTGATTTTCCGCCACTTTTTGGAGGATTTAGACAACAAATACTTGCCTGAAAATTTGAAGAAATTGGCTGCCAAAAACGGTAAAAACTACCAAGCAATGGCAGACCAAGTTTGGGCAAAGAGTGCATTCTCGAACCCCACAAAATTGAAGAAATTAATGTCCTCAGCCAACGCGTCTGCGCTTGCTAAAGATCCACTCTTCGCCATTGTAAACGGCTATATTAGCATCCTTCGCAAAGACTTAGCGCCCATCACCGCCGACATCAACAGTCGTTTGGATCGCGCTAACCGTTTGTTCCTTTCGGCTCAAGCGGAAATGTATCCAGAGAAAGTAACCGCTCCCGATGCAAACGCCACCATGCGTTTGAGCTACGGAACCATTGAAAGTTACAACGCCAAAGACGCGGTAAAGTACAACTACTACACCTCTTCTCGCGGCATCATGGAAAAATACATCCCCGGCGACTTCGAATTCGATGCTCCAGATGCGCTCATCCAATTGATCAAAAACAAAGACTTCGGCCAATACGCTGACCCCACCACCGGCGATCTTCACGCTTGCTTCTTGAGCAACAACGACATCACCGGCGGAAACTCGGGTTCACCCGTCATTAACGGCCGCGGCGAATTGATAGGTATTGCTTTCGACGGAAACTGGGAAGCCATCGCTTCTGACTTCGGATTCATGCCCGCCCTTCAGCGCACCATCTCTGTTGACATCCGCTACGTGTTGTTCATCATCGACAAATTGGGCGGCGCCACCAACATCGTCAATGAAATGACCTTGGTGAAATAACCAAACCCACCTAAACCAAAAAACCCCGGGGCAACACCTCGGGGTTTTTTTTGTTAAAAAGCAGTAAACTAAAATTGGCTATATTCGCGATACATGTTATCTCCTAACCAAATAAAAGCCATTAAACAAACCCTCAAAAAGGTCAATGCGACCTACATTGGTGTTTTCGGCTCATATGCTCGTGGAGAAAACACCCATTTAAGCGACTTAGACCTTATTTTTGACTACGATAAACCCGTAAGTTTGTTAGAAATAATTGGTATAGAACAAGAACTCACCGAAAAGCTTGGAATAAAAGTAGACCTTATTTCTAAAAAGAGCGTCAATAAATATTTAGAATCTGAAATCCTAAAAGATCTCATTATTCTATCGTGAAAAAGGATTCGAAATACTCAAAGAAACCAACCCCTAGTCTCTAGCCCCTCGTCTCCCGTCACCCGAAACCCGTCACCCGATACCCGAAACCCGAAACCCGACATATGCTCATCCAAACTCAATCCGGCCTCTACTGCCCCGCCGCCGATGTCTACATAGATCCCCACAAACCCGTCAACAAAGCCCTCATCACCCACGCCCACGCTGATCACGCCCGACCCAACCACAAACACTACCTCGCCGCCCAGGGCAACGAACACATCCTGAAACTCCGTCTCGGTCAACACATCTCCCTCCAAACCCTTCCCTTCAGCCAGCCCATCAGCATCAACGGCGTCAAAATTTCCTTTCATCCCGCCGGACACATACCCGGTTCCGCGCAGATCCGACTAGAACATCAAGGCGAAATTTGGGTCGTTTCGGGGGACTATAAACTCAACAATGACGGCATCTCCACCCCATTCGAACCCGTGAAATGCCACCACTTCATCACCGAAAGCACCTTCGGACTTCCCGTTTTTCGATGGACACCACAAGCCGATATCTTCAACGACATCCGCGAATACTTCCACAACAACGATGAAAACCTCATCATCTCAGCCTACTCCCTCGGAAAAGCCCAGCGTCTCATCCATCAACTCCAAGACCTCCCCCTCTACGTCACCAAAACCATCGCCGACACCACCCAAGCCCTTAACCGTGACGGCTTCAATATCTTCCTTCCCCCCATTTGCCCTAACACCAAAAACCAACGCCCCACCTCCAAGCACATCCTCATCACCAGCAACCCAAAAACAGACACAAGTCCCTCGTCACAAGACCCTCGTCACCTCATAATTTCCTGCTCCGGCTGGATGGCCCTTCGCGGTTCCCGCCGATGGGGAAACTTTGACCGCGGATTCGTTCTCAGCGACCACGCCGACTTCCAAGAACTCGAAACCGCCTGCCTCGCCACCGAAGCCCACACCATCTCCGTCACCCACGGCTACTCTGCCGTCTTCGCCCGCTACCTCGCCGAAAAACACGGCCTCGAAACAAAAGTTCTAAAAAGCGCCTGGGAGAGAGTGGAATAATTCAGAAAAAGTTACTGATTCCTTAAATCAATAAACCCGAAGCCATCAAATACTATGTTCTCACCTAATTTATAAGGAACTGATACTTCTTTAGACCATGGTGACAACCCATTAGATTTGAAACTGTACCGATATAAAAAACCAGTACCACCTTTTATATTATTAATTGTGTCAATATTTGAAAAAATCGTATTGTAATCTTCAATTCCATCTTTTAAACTCAGCTGTCCCTAATATGTTTTCTTTCAAACCGATTTTCAATATTGTTCGGCATTAATAAATCTTGCATATGCAGATTAACTATACGTTCTAGAGAATTTTCAACCAATCGTTTAAATTGATAAGGCACAAAAAGTAATGTCAAAATAATCATCTTAGTAATCACTATCTCTTTCCATTTTGAGCCTTCATAAAAATCAACCGATAAAAACACCAACAACACCAAATACAATTCGAACCATCTTGCGTTGGGCGCTTTAAAGGCGATGAACAGAAAGCCTAATGATAAAGCTAAAATTAATGACTTTTTTTCTTTGATATTTTTAAGGTTTATTAATACCGATAAAAGAAAAAGAAAAAGAAAAATTGAATACGCCGATTTCTCTGAAACATTTCCAATTATTGGCAGTCTTGTAAATTTTAAATTAAAATTCGCATTCCAAACTTTTGGAAACCATTGTAAAAAATCTGCGTTTTCAAGATATAGTTTAGAATAGTTAGCTCCAGGAAATCTTGCCCAACCATCTATACCTATAATTTCATTTTCGATTGTTTCTTTTGAGACACGATATTTTGAAATTTCTAAATATGGAGATTTAAATGGATAAATCAACTGACCCGTTAAAATTAAACTTCTTCCCACGAAAGCAAACCCTAATACCAATAAAATCAATATTTGCCGCTTTTTCAATTCAGTTAATTTGCAACTTGAGAAGAGGGCCATTCCAATTAATAGTACAACAGAAAATATGAGTGCACTTAATTTTATTGTTGGGATAAAGCAAACAATAAGATAATGATATGGCCGTATTCTGAATTCATTCGTCAATAAATCAAAAAATAGATATACTACAAATAAAGTTAATGTTAGATCGGGAGAACTAATATGTTCCTCGGCTAATCTAAATAACCAAATCAATGTGTAAACCAATAACAATTTTCGCTTCCAAGAACTCACATTTATTAATTTTGTCAACAGGCTGAAAGCAACAACAACTAATAGCAATCCGTTAGAAACGTAAAAAGGTAAGAGTTTCCCAAACATAAAAGTTGCACTCAAACAATAGGTTAGGTTGTTAAAACCGAACCTATCATGTAAATTGGCTAAACCAAATAGTAGTCTGTTATTTTGAGAGAAATTTATTATAGAATTGTGATATAAATATGAGTCGAATACGCCTGTTACTCGGTTAGTCAGTAATAAACTAAATACTATAATTAAAGTAGCGCCGATATATTGAATTACTTTAAATTCTGTAGCTTTATTAAAATTTTGAATCAAACTTCTATAAATACCTCTACAGAAAATAATAGAAGCACCGATGGGCACTAAGAAATTAGCAGGTAAAAAAAGTTTAAGATTGTAGTTAATACTGAATAAACAATAAACCCAATTAAAAAAACTATAATCGTACTATTTTCATTAGATAATAGAAAATCCATAATAGATCTTCCAATTCCTTGAAATAGTATAAACATCCAAAGCTATTTACAAAGAAGTAATAACATTATTAATTAAATCTTTCTCGAAACAACAATAGCGCTCAATCCAACTTTACCTTGCAAAATGAAATCCATTAATTTTACAACGGGTAGAATCAAATTGTAAATACTCATATTGCCTTCTGAAATTGTTCTCCGTTTCAAAATGGTACCAAAAAGATACCAACCCAATATTCCAATTGTATTGAAATAAAACCTCTTTTCAATAACATTATTTTGAGGCATTACGGAGATCAAGGAATTTAAGGTGTATCTTCTATAATGCTCTAATATTTTATCAAAACCATTGTAAAGTGCCATATAAGCAGGAACTAAAATAAACATTCTACCTCCTGGTTTTAAAAGCCAGTTAATGTTTTCCAATGCTAACTTATCATCTTCAATATGTTCAATAACATTCATTGCAAAGACACAGTCAAATTTGGTCTGAAGATTTACATATCTATTCTTAAAATCTGGATCAACAAGGTCCAATTCTAGTGTTGGGTTATTGGGATATTTATCTTTAAGAACTTCTAAATATTGGTCTCTTAAATCTGAAAAAATTAACTTATAACCGTCATTAACCACGAAAGATGAAATATTACCTATTCCACTTCCCACTTCCAGATTTTCTTCACCCAAATATGGCTTTACTTTGGAATACATCCATGCATTAAACTTATTAGCTTTAGAAATAGCGTCCAATATTTGCTTTCCTTCTATGTCAATATTTTCCATTTTCAAAATTTATATTTTATCATACAATATAGGGCTCTAACAGCATCCTTCCAACCAATCTTCTTGCCCTCTTCAAACGTTCGGCCGTAATAACTAATCCCTACTTCATAAATTCTAATGCCTTTTATTTTAGAAATCTTGGCAGTTACCTCAGGCTCGAAACCAAATCTCTTTTCCTTTAAATCCAATCCTTGAATAATTTCCCTTCGGAATAACTTATAACAAGTTTCCATATCCGTTAAATTCAAGTTAGTCATCATGTTGGATATGAAAGTCAAAAATTTGTTTCCAATAGAATGCCAGAAGAATAAAATACGATGTGGGTTCCCACCCATAAATCTCGAACCATACACAACATCCGCAACACCATCAATTATAGGTTTAAGTAGAATATTATACTCTTGCGGATCATATTCTAAGTCAGCATCTTGAATAATCACAAAATCACCAGTGGCCTTTTTTATTCCAGTATGCAGAGCTGCCCCTTTACCATGATTCTTTTCATGTTTATACAAAGAAATTTCAGCAACAGAATTATTTTGGATATACGCTTGGATGGTTTCATATGTCCCGTCCTTTGAACAATCGTCTACAACAACAATTTCTTTTTGGATATCGTCTAATAAATTAACAGCTCGAACTTTGTCCAAAATCAAATGAATGGTTTTTGATTCATTGTAAGCAGGAATAACAATGGTCAGTTTCTTTAACATTGTGCGAAATTACGGTATCATATTTTAATTGTTGATGTTAATTAACTAGATACTATTTTAATTTAGTATATAACTTATAAGCGTATTCTACTGCGCAAATTCATCTCGAACTACACGGCGAATTTGGGTGGTTTCGAGGTACTATAAACTCATCAATAACGGCATCTCGGAACGTATATGCCTTTTTATAGTTTGTAAATGTAGTAATTGGTTTAGTTTTTTGCTTTGTTCAATTGAAACGGAAGTGGGCTCTGCTGTATAGCAACTCACCTCGGATAAATTGAACCGACGAAAATGAGTAGAGATGTATCCTTTGAATTACTTCTTATTTAACACAATTTTCCGAACAATATGCTTGATAAATCCCATTTCTTTTATTCAACATATTCCTTAGGTGTTAGATTATTTATTGCCCCATTAGGACTTTGATTCTTGTATTTCTGGATCCAATCTACTGTCTTCTGCACGGCATTTTCTAAACTAAAGTACAAGTTAGCATCTAGAATATCTTCCCAACACGAACGATTAAACCGCTGCACAAAAGCGTTTCATTGCAGCTTGCCCATTTTTATCTTTATCAAATTAGTACTATGGTTTTCGATCCATACTTGGAAGATTTTAGAGGTAAATTCAGTTCCATAATCTGTACGTATTCCTTTGGGTTTACGATACTCATTAATGGCCATTTGAACCTTTTCAATGACTTTTCTTGAAGAAATACTGTGTTCAATTCCTGAGTGCAAGCATTGTCGATTGTATTAATCGATAATGTTCATGTTTCTTATTTTTCGACCATTAGCCAAACAATCCGACATAAAGTCAATGTCCCATTCGAAGTTCTGATGAAGATGAACTTCAATTAGATTGGACGGGTTATTCAATAGTTTCTTGAGTAATCTATTGTAAAATGAATATCTCACGTTTTGATATGCCCTGTGTATCCTCAATTGAACTATTGCAGGATACCTAAGTTGAACTTCAGCCAAAACTTTAAGGCTGCCAATTTTTGATAATCCCAAACTTTCTTTAATCGTATCCTTTACTAGCCTGTCTTTTTCAGGTATTATTTTGGTGTAATACTTGTTCGTTATAGAGCAATTCAACAGGTTATAAAACTTAGCATGACTTATGCTTATGGAGTTCACCCTGACAAGACACAAGCATTGCACTTTCAGATAAACCGTTACCACTTTTTTGAATTCACCTCCATCAGAACAGCTAAAGATATTTGTTCGTCAATAACAATGCCTTTTAATCGCGCATTTTCGTCTTTCAACTCTTTTACTCAATAGAGTTCTGACAAAGTCATGCCTCCATATATGCTCTTCCAATTAAAAAAACGTTGGAGTAATATGCCGTTATGGCGCTCACAATATATTTCTGATATTTTCTTGCCTTATTCTTGCTCCTTATGTACTTTGAAAAGCTATATTTCTGTAAATCTTGTTTTCTTATCTTTTTTAACTGGTTAAAGTAAATACTTAAATTCTAATCTGTCGCAAAAAGCACTCCGTTACTAGGACCAAAGTATTCCAGTCTTAGTTATACGAACTACTTATTAGGAAAAAGAATTACAACTAATAATATTCAGTTGGCACTTCATGAAAACCTTGGAGTACAACAATGGTTACTTAATTCACTGTGATAAAGACCTTAAAATATACAAAGGAGTCAGGCCTGTATAGAGTAATGTCTATAAAAGATGATAAGGATTTGGCTTGAAAGCCATTTAAGCAGATTACAAATCTTAAAACTAAAAATGGTATAATACATGTTAAAACTCTAACTTAGCACAGATAATAACAAAATCCAATTATTAGGGAGCCTTAGTTTATTTTACAATTATAAAAATTAATTTTATGAATTTTATATACAAATTTAATTCACATGTATTGTATTTAATCGTATTGATTTCTGTTTCATATTTGATTTTCATTAATGAAGGAAACTATGCATATGAATGGCCGTCTATTGACATGGTTCCATTTTTTGAACGCTATTTTGATGTAACAAGTTTAAGTGAAGATTTTTATACTAACGCAATATCCGAGGCACCAAACCCTAGATGGATCTTTGGATATTTTGTAATTCTACTATCAAAATTATTCGGGGTTCATTATTTTTCCGTTTTTATATTACATGAAAGTATTTTATGTTATTTCTATTCCAAGTTTAATATATTATTATTTAGTAAAAATAATAATATATTGGACAAATGGATTAAATCATAATTTTTCATATTTCATTGTTTTTTTAGGTGTTTTAATTGTTCTGTTTCAAAAAGTTAATTTATTTTTTAGTATTGCTTGGTGGACTCCGTTATTTATACAATCAACCCCCCAAACAACTGCTATTTTTTTTGCTTTAATAAGTTATATAATTTTTGAAAGTCACCTTAAAAATCGACTAATATATTCGTCATTATTTATATTAATATCTAGTCTATTTCAATTTCAAATGAGTATTTTTGTATCTATATTTTTCTTTATAAATTTAGGCATTCATAAATATAAATTGAAGAAGAAACAGTTAGTATTAATGTTTTTTTTAGTGCAATTATTCCTTTTTTCATTTTAAATTTATTTTTCGGTATGACTTCTAATATGAGTGACGAATTATTTGTTTATCTTTATGCTAAACAACCCTATTCTTATCATTCTTTTCATTATTACCCCACCAAATTTGCAGGTGGTGGTTACTTTCATTGGTCAAAACATTTTTTTATAATTTTGCTTTTATTATTAATAACACATATTTATTTTTACTTTCTTCAAATACGATTTAAACCATCTAATAAAAGAAATAATCCTTTATTATTAAGTTCTTTTTGTATTTTGACATTAGTTACTTCTGTTCTCTTGCAATGGTATTTTACTGAAATCAACCCAAAAAAGATCATTGCGATTATAGGGCCTTCAAGATTTACTATGTTTGGATATTGGATGATAGTAATTAATTGGACTGTAATGCTTTTTTATAACAATTGGTATTTTAAGAAATATTTCACAGAACAAATTACGCATTATAAATTAAAATATAATATTTTATTTTTGATTGTTTCATTAATTATTTTTAATAGTATTAATAATAAGAAGGAGATTTACAAATCCATGAACAATAAGGATATAGATTTATTTAAATTCATTAAAACTACGAGCACTAATAGTATTTTTCTACCTTTTTATGGAAGATTAGTAGTAGACATACCAATTATATGTAAATGAGCAGTATATGGAGGTAACGGATTTCCATTTAATGAAAGGCAAATGAAATTGAATCATGAACGGTTGAAGTTGGTTTACGGTGAGAGAAAATTATTGGACTCGGTTTACCCCAATGAATCGGAAATGAATGTTTGTTTACGTTTTTTCCGAAGTAGAAATCTCGCAGATTTTAAAGCAGTTCGCAATAAATATTATATTGACTACTTAATTGTAGAGTGAAGATATTTATCAAATTTTAAAAATATAAAACCTACTTGGCAAAATGCTGAATTACTAGTTTTTCATGCGGATGATTTGAATTAAGTATTTGTATAAATCATCCTAATTTATCGTTATGGACTTGGATGCCTTTCATAGTTTGTAAATAAATAACTATATTTACAAACAGTACAATAAAAGTAACCACGTTCATGGCCAAATCACAGTTTTTTACAAATACAACTTACCCAATAATACTATTTGTTATTTTTATTGCTAGTTTATTTTCTTTAGATAACTATCATAATTGGTCTGGTGACTACAGTTTGTATTTAAATGAAGCTAATTCATTACTTAATGGTTCGCTAAATAATCTATCAGTTCAAAATAGAATAATGATGGATAATGGTCATGTAGGGCCTTATTTATATCCCATAGGATATCCTATTATAATTTCACCAATAATAAAACTAACTAACTCATTATTTTTTATTAAGCTATTTAATTCTTTATTTCTAATTATAATTGTCATAACTCTGGAGAAAATATACAAAGTTTACTTAAAACAGAAGATTGCTAGATGCATTTCAATTTTATTCATAACATCCAATTTTATTTTCTATAATACCAATAGAATTGAATCAGATATATTTGGATTGATGTTATTTCTATTGTCCTTTTATTACTTAAACAAAGCCTTTAACGAAAAAGTCGCTTACGTTTATTTTTTTATATTCTTTTCCACATATTGTATTTTAACAAGAACTGCTTATATGTCAGTTTTCGCAGGAATAATTATATATTTTTTATTCCTAAAAAGACATCCTTCAAAGGCGAAATTTAGTATTATAATACCTTTTTTAATATATTTCGTTCTTACTACATTTACAAATATTGGAAATGGTGAATATGAAATTAAGAAAATATTAATGACTATTAATGATTTTAGTACTCTAGCATCGACTGTGAAGAGTAATTTAATTTACTATGCTAAAATATTCAGTTTAAATCTTGTTAATAAAAAATTATTTATTTTTATTTCGCTTAATATTTTATCGACTTTCCTAATATACACACAATATAGGAGACTGGTTTTAACATATGTATTAAATATTCCTTTAATAAGTGTCTTATTCTTTTCTAATTTAATTTTATTTCTCATCTGGCCTTGGCAGGAAGGTTCTAGATTTGTATGGTTGAACATTATAATTTTGTTTGGGGTGCTAGCTTATTTAATAGACAGGTATTTACCTAATTTAAAATTACCTATCTACATAGCAACTTTTACATTAATTTCGATCAAACCCATCACTGAAAGGCTATATCTAAATTTTAGATATAACAAATCCATTTCAATTAAAGACCATGAAAATTTAGATTTAGTCGGTTCTGAAAACTTTAAAAAAATGATACAATACATAAAATCCAATACTCAGACATCAGATATTATTTTGTGCAGAGACCCAAGAACTATTCATTATTTTAGTCATAGAATTTCATTCCTCCTAAATGACTCCAACTTACATAAGGGAAAATATATCGTCACTTATCGTAATCCTCTACACAAAGAAAATATATTGAAGTTAAAGTCTTTTGGAGTGATTGATATATATGAAATTCTTCAGAAAAAAAACAACTAAATCATCTATAATTTATTGATTTTTAACGCTCTCAATAAATAACCAGATAATCAATAAAACAGACCCAAAAATCCAAGAAATAGAAGTAGCAAAGGCAGAGCCTAATACATCATAGTGTTTAATAAGAAAAAAATTCAGTGTAATATTTGAAACAATAACACCAAAGACAATGAAAGTGCCTACTTCTGGTTTGCCAATTTGATTGGGAAAATTTAATAACATCGTATAAGGTGAAGAAAATATTAACCCTAACATTAAAATTAAAAAAATATTGAAAGACTTAACTGCGAGAGTTTCGTCGAATAATAAAGTAACAATGGGTTGATAAAAAAGAACCGCACACAACCCTAATAGTAGAATTATAATAAATCCTCTTTTTACTAAAGGCTTTAAAAAACGACCAATAGTATCAGCATTCTTTGATTGATAAACTTCGGTCATTTGAGCTGAATACCTTTCTCTATCTACTACTAAAAGTTGATTCAAACCCTCTGCAATCATAGATGCTACAGAATAGATTCCGATACTGCTCAAGCTTGAAAACATAGAAAGCATAATAATATCTATTCGTGTAATTAGCTCCTGTAAAAAGCCCCCAGGCATTGCTTTCAATGAATGGATAAACAAATTATTCTTACCTAATTTAATGGCTTTAACATTCTTTAATTGAAAAACATTTAATTCTGTATGGATCAAATAAAAACAAACTAGTGAGACAATAAACTCATTGAAAACAAAAATTATCCAAATAATATCGGTATCAAATTCGAACATAGAAAATAAAAGAGATAACACCAAAAGCATTGTATATCGCAATATTTGCAAACCATAAAATGTCCTTTCCTTTTTCCTAGCAATAAAATAGGCACTCGTTATTTTATTGATTGAGAAGAAAATAAATGAAATTGATAATCCTGCTAAGGTGGATGACTTTAAATTACCAATATGTGAATTGAAAAAAGAAGTTATTACAAAAATTACAATCAACACCAACGAACCCAAAAGACTCCCTAAATAGGCTGTTTGAATTAATCGTTTACTTTCAGTAATATCTTTTTTGTGGTCTAACTTCGGTATTATTGCTTGAATTCCAAAGTTTAAACCAAGAGTAGCCACTAGCGAAAAAATTAGAAAATAGGATAACGTTGAGTTAAATAAACCTAAACCATCGATGCTGTAAAAGTGATTGAATATGATTTGAAGTCCAAATCCAGAAATAGATAAACATAAAAAAGCAATCAAACCCAATACATTGTATTGAAAGTTCAATTTTTTAAGGAAACTTACAATTGCCACTTGTTTTCTACAAAGGGGAGGCTGTCAATCCTTTTTATCACTTTCAAAGGATCCAACCCAATAGTTTCACAATACCATACTAATGATTCGTATCTCGGTTTATTATCCCTTTCTGCTAAAATTAGGCCCTCTTCCCTGGTAATTTGACCTTCTCGGATTTGATTGCTCCTCATAGGTTCAGATTCAGAAAATCCCGCAAGACTGTAATAAATATAATTGTAAAAAGCCGCTGTTCCATCACCAATTCTCCAGGTTGATTCAGTATCAGGGGATAATTCAAAATTGTATTCCGAAATGATTGTTTCTTCGATTTCTTTTTCGTTCCAAGGATAGTATTTATAAAGTAACGTGTAATCGTGTTCTGTCAAATAATAAGCAGAATAAGCCTTCATAGTATCAAATACAGATGAGTTAAAATAACTCGGAGTTTTGACAAACTCCTTGAAATAGTGATACATCATCTTTATTTGTTGAAAGGAATCCATATGATAAAATCTTCCACCGCTTTTATGTTTTTCACGATATACATTACAGAAACCTTCTTTGAAATCATTATTTTCAAACTCTGTCATTCCAAATATCAAAGTCTCTATTCCTAATTTCTTTCTCAACATATTGGCATTAGTGAAGAACATTTTATCTCCTGCCATAAACAATGGAATAATTCCTAAATCAGGGTTTTTTAACCATGAACTTACGTTTTTACTTACGTTTTCCCTTTTCTTTTTTATATCCGCAGAAATCACAATGTGCTCTATCCCTAATCTTTGACAAGCGCGTGACTGGTTCCTTCGCGCAAGATCAGTAACTAATCCCCAATCATAAGTGTATGCAACCGGGTTTAAGCCAAACTCCACAGCTTTGTGTATAGCAAATAAACTGTCTCTTCCTCCGGACAAAGGAACAATGCAATTCTGATTGTTTTCCCCGTATTTTGATTTAATATTCTCTATAATTTGTTTGAATTCTGAAATATCAGAGTAAACAATATGCCTGTAATTATTGCAATAATTACAAACACCATTTCTATCGAAAGAGATAAATGGATGAGTACTTGGAAGTATGCATCTTGTGCATCTTTTTAGATTTAGAACCCTATCATTGATTTTTTTTATTCGGTCCTTATGTTCAATTGAATTGAAGTATAAACTAACTTCTTTTGGAACTGAAATTTGTAAATCAGAATTGGATTTATTAACCAAATAATTTGATTCTATTTTATCAGAATAAAAATGATAGTCTATTTTCCCATTAATAGTAAAATGAACAACTGAAAAAGGTTTTATCTGTTCAATTTTAAACTTAGGATTCCTTTCAAATTCTTGAATTGTATCCTCTAGCACAAGTCTTTCGGAGGAAAATAGTAAATAATTGTCAAATCTAACTATATACAATGAACCTGTATTTGTTGCCAAAATTGTTTCACCAGATTTTGTCAAAATAGCGATAGATGCCGAACCTTCAATTTTGGAATACACATTTTTGAGTGTTTTATTCCATCTACTTTGAAGGTCTGTTTCCTCTTGATTTTTGTGAAATTCTTTTTTTATTGCTAAAAATAAAACTTCAGAATCAAGTTCACTCCGTATATCAGAGTTTAAATTGTATTGCTCAGATAAAAATTTAGTATTACAGATTATGCCATTATGTATTCCAATAATTTCATCAAATTGAACAGGCTGGTTATTTACATCATCACTTGCACTACCGTTAGTTGCTAATCTTGTATGTCCGATAATCGATTTAATCTCAAAATCTGTTTTCAGAGAAAACAAACTTTTTATTTTAGTTTGATTAAACGTTTCATTGAATGGCAAATTACTTTTAAATACCCGAAAATCTTGAAAAGCCAAACCACTCGCATCTTTGCCCCTTCTTTCTGAATTTATCCCTAAACTATTTACTAATGAAGAAATTCTAATTTTGTTTTCTTCATTGTATATTATTCCAAAAATTCCACACATGTTATTTTAATTACTCGTTATTAATATGTACATAATCTTCAAACTTCATTCTAGTTAACGTCTGCAATATAATCCCCAACAAAAAGATTAGCACACAACTAGAAAATATAAACCCTGCACCAATGGTCAAACCTTCACCATTCAGTAAAAAAGGTAAGCTCCAAAGCATTCCCGACAAGAAAAAAACGGCTCCGATAAATGAAAAGAAACGAAATGGGAAGAAATTGATCAGCAGAAAAACAATTTCCTTTACTGCTTTAATTGCAGTATTGATATTTATAGTACTTTGTCCAGCTTCCCTATTGAAAATATTAATTTCCAATTCCGAAATCTTATATCGAAAATGATTGTGTAGAATAACAATTGTTTCTGAAAAGGACATATCATTGGGCGCCCACTTTATAAGGGATTTAACAACTTCAGTTCTGTATAACTTCATTCCACTGTTAACATCTACAATTGCCAAATCGGTCATAGTTGTGATAAACTTACGGATCATCCACTTTCCAAGATTTCTAAAACTGCTAGAACCTTTCCCACTTCGATTACCAACCACCATGTCAGACTGTGACTCCAATAATTGATATAACATTTTAGGAATGTCTTGTAAATCATGTTGACCATCACCGTCAATAGTTATACAAAAATCAGTTCCTGCAGCTAAAATTCCGCTTTTTATTGCAGCCCCATATCCTCTATTTCTAGAATGCGAAACTACACTAACTTTTTCGTGATTAATATTTTTTAGACAATTTAGAGTATCATCTTTACTGCCATCATTGACGAAAATTACTGTGTAATTTTCGTTTTCGGAAATAAATTGAGTGAGTTTGTCCATTAACTTGGGCAGGTTTTCTTGTTCGTTGTAACAAGGAACAATGATGGTTATTTTCTGCATATATCAGATTTTCAAAACAAATATAATCATTAACAATATTCTATTCTTTAGTACTTTGCAAAGTGATAAAATTATCAAATATGGAATTAATGATATCAATCATCCAACCTCTCAAACTCCGAATTCTGACTGATATACTCCGGCACCAATTCCTTCAACAACTTAACCAACTCCCAGTCAGTGGCGCCGTTTAAAGAAGCGTACGTCAAGGATTCAAATTTGCCGGTTAATGCGCCCGATTCGTATTCTCTGACCTTAGCAATCAATATCTTCGGGTGATGCGTGGGGACTGTGCTCTCCGCGGAGCTTAACAGCTCTTCGTAAAGTTTTTCTCCGGGACGTAAACCCGTTTCTACTATCCGAATATCTTTGCCGGGCTCGAAACCGCTCAACTTAATCATCTTCTCAGCGAGGTCGTAAATACGAACAGGTTCACCCATATCAAAGACAAATATCTCACCGCCGTTCCCCATGGTGCCCGCTTCCAAAACCAATTGAACGGCCTCCGGAATGGTCATGAAATAACGAACAATATCTCTGTGGGTCACAGTCACATCCTGCCTAGCCTCAATCTGCTTGCGGAACAGCGGAATCACCGACCCATTCGACCCCAAGACGTTACCAAAACGCGTGGTGATGAACTCCGTCTCAGCGTTCCGATTCATATCCTGAACCATGATTTCCGCCGTGCGCTTCGTCGCACCCATCACATTTGTGGGATTCACCGCTTTATCGGTCGATATCATGACAAACTTCTTCACTCCATGACGCACGCTCGCCTCCGCCAGAACCTGAGTTCCGCGCACATTCACCCTCACCGCCTCCTTGGCATTGTTTTCCATCAACGGCACATGTTTGTAGGCCGCCGCGTGGAACACAATCTCCGGTTGGTGCTTGGCAAATACTTCCTCAATTCGGTTTTCGCGGGTCACATCCCCCAAAATCGGATGAAGAATTTTCGATTCACCGTAGTTCTTCACAAACTCCAAAATCAAGTCATTCATGGGCGTTTCGGCGTTGTCTAACATCACCAAACACTCCGGCCCATAATGAATTACCTGTCGGCAAATCTCCGATCCAATCGATCCTGCCGCACCCGTCACCAACACCCGTTTTCCTCTGATGAAACTCTTGATGTTTTTATTATCGAGGGATATGGGGTGCCTGTTCAGCAAATCTTCGATTTTCACCGTGCGCAACTGTTTCGCGCTCAAATCCCCGCCAATCCATTCATTGACGTTCGGCACCCGCTGGAAATTCAAATTGAACTGCAAACACAACTCACCCACCTTATGGAAACTGTTGTTCGATACTGATTGTACCGACCAAACCACTCCCGTCACCTTATTTTTCTCGAGGAAGCCTTTTTCGAAAACTTCATCAGCCGAATACACCTTGATGCCATCAATTCGCTTGCCCACGACGCTCGGATTATCATCCACAAAACCCACCACATCAGCAGATGCATTGGGATCCTGCTTGATGGCGTTCCGCACACTGATGCCCGTAACACCGGCACCATAAATGATCAAACCCTTATCTTTCTTGGCATCCGACTTCAATACGAAGCGGCTGTAACTCAATTTAACGAACAACCTCAGCCCCAAAACCCCCATCAAAAAAGCAAACCCATGCAAAATCAAAAACGCGATAGACAGTTTCGATAAATCGACCGGCAAAAACTGATGCGCCGACCGACTCAAAAAGAAGGTCGCCGATAACGCCGTCACGCTGGCCACTGCCAAGCGCATCAAATCCCTCACACCCGTATGTCGGAAAGCCCCTTCATATGACCTAAACACCACAAACGACACCGCAAACGAGAGCTCTAAAAAGGCCCACGCCCGAAGATGTTCTACATTATAAATTTTATCAAGATTGAAATTGCTCAACAACAACAGCGAAAACACATAGGCCACACCCACAAGTACCAGGTCAATGCCCAATATCACCCACACCGGCAGGTACTTTTTCCCTAAAATTTTCAAAAACAAATGCTGTAGTTGTCGCTCCATGAATTATTGTCGAACTATCACTACAAATTTCGTTCCAAATTCAATACCAACCGATTCCCTTCACAAAGTTTTTGTTCGGGTAGGCAAATTTATCAACTTACCCAATCTATAACTATTCAACGGAAACCCAGGAATCCAATCTCCGACTTTCGCAACCATTCGAACCAACCACAACGGAAGAGTCTTGATTTTCCGCCCGTATTTGGCGGCAATTTCATCTTCAAATTCACCGTATGATTTCCGTCCTGAAAACACATTCAAAGTCTTGGATCCATTGAAGCTCGACGAAGGCTCCTGAATCAAACTCATAACCTTTTGACCGAGTTCTTCAATATTCACATAATAACGGAAGCGCTTATAACTATTGCCAATCCTGAAATAATACCCTTTCCGGATGGCCTTTTCCATCGCACCTAAATTTCCTGACGCATTCTCACCCACAATCAACGGCAACCGCCAAACGATGCACACGCAATTCCATTTTTCACAATATTGCTGCATAATTCGCTCGGCCTCCCATTTGCTCCTGCCATAAGGGGTCAATTCCAGCTCTTTCGCTTCTTTTTCCGATGGATAAGACGGCACACAACGAGCCTCGTCAAACGGCTCCCCATATACGGCAATGGTTGAGATAAATAAAAACTTCTTCGGCTTCCACCCAGCCTCCTCTAGCGCCATCAGCAATCGCTCTGTTCCCCTTGCATTGACTTCAAAAAACCTCTGTTTCTCCTCATCCGTTTTCGGGACGGTATGTGCCAACCCCGCAGCATGAATAAACAACTTTATTTCAGGATCAGTCTCTGTTTTTCGGGGGATTTGATTGAGGTCAGCAACAAGGTCAAATTTCCAATCCGCATCTGCGGAACGGCCGATTTTATAGATATCCAGTTTCTTTAAAGTTTGGCATAAAAAATTTCCTAAATAGCCTGAATGTCCTGTTAATGCTATCATGATAACATCTTATTTGAATGACTCCAAGACATATAAAAAGTTACAAGTAGAATAGGGCTAAGTAACAATGCCAATATCAAATACGGCACTTGCTTCAAAAATCTAGCATTTTTTAATGAATACGGAACCAAAGCCTTAGGCAATTGCGTGATGCCGTATATGAACGCTGTTTTATTGTCAAAGTGTTTCTTTGCCAAATACAATGAACTTGGGATGGGTCTGGGTTTAAACAAGCCAATATTGTGAATGGCATCCCATGCACCCATCTGCCGTAAACCACCTATTGGAGCTTTGATATCAATACAAAGCGCGTTTGGATTCTGAACCAATAAAATTCCATTTAGTGCGCATCTTAAACCGAACTCACCATCACCCATTCTCATTTTCTCAAATTTTTCATCAAATAGGCCTACTTTCACAAAAACTCTTTTATTTACAAATGCATTTCCTGAAGCAAAAAAATCAGAAACCTTAAATCGAGATAATTTTCCGATTAATATATCCGACTTACTAAAAACTCCACAAATTACATCAGATTTATAATATTTAGAAGTATCAATCATTGATTGAATCCAATCTGGTTTGACCCTCACATCATCTTCTGAAAATAAAACCCATTGAGACGTTGTTTGATTTACACAGTTATTCCTAGCACGCCACAAAGCTTTTTCTTCTTGCTTTATCAAATGAAGATCTAAATGCCACCCTTTGTAAAAGTCAGCATCAAAGTTGTCTGACTGATCACAAACCCAAACATCAAAATTCTTGTATGATTGTTTTTCTAAATCCGCTAAAACGTCTTTCAAATATTCGTATCGATTCAATGTGGGGATGATAACCGAAACTCTCTCATCAAACGACGCATTCGAAAATTGGATAGATTCTGCAGGTTGAATTTGAACTCTTTTATCTTTTGATTTTAGAAACGCCCAAATTTCTCGGATGGGTTGATGAAACGACATCAATCTTAAAATCAAAACATACAAAGCCTTCTTTTTACCAAAGAAACGATGCACAAAACGATAATTGTCAAAAACGTTTCTAACTACATGGTTTTGAAGCTCTGTTCTTTCTGATTCATCAGGAAAATAACCAGCCTCAAGTGCTTGGTAAGCCAAATCCATTAACAAGGAATCTCTATTTTTATATGCACCTTCTGAAAGTTTCCCTTGTGCGAGCAACTGTTCCAACAACAACTCATTCAACAAAACAGCATGTGGCATTTTGAAGGCAAGTCTGTAATAATACAGGGGACTGATATATTTAAGGAAATCAAACATTCACACTCAATTTATACTGCTCATCAAAAATTTTGGACTGCTTTTTAATGTTAAAATTCTTCTCAACATGCATTCTTGCACGATTAATTATACATTCTCTTTCTATTCTCTTATCAATGATACTAATTATTGCATGTTCAATTTCTTTATCATTAAATGCTCTAACTAACATTCCAGTTTCATTGTTCTTGATTAATTCTGGCATTCCATTTACGTCGGTACTAATCACGATGGTTCCAATTGCCATTGCTTCTATCACAGCATTTGATATACCCTCATTTAACGATGCTGATAGATATATATCTGCTCTTTTTATTTCATGGATAACTGTATCTGAATTCATTGTTCCTAATAATTTTACATTATTTTGAAGACCCAACCTTTCAATGTAAAATCTTATATTATCCGATTCATTGCCCTCACCAATGATTCTGTACTCAACACTATAACCTTTTTCCATAAGAGATTTTATTGCTAATAATCCAAAAACATAACCCTTAAGTGAAACCAATCTACCATTTGTCAAAATTATAATTTTATCAACATTTAAGTCTGACTTCATTTCAAAGCGAAACAAATCAATATCAATTGCTGGTCGGTTTATAAAACATTTTTCTTCATCTGCACCAAAATCTCTTATCATCCTATTTTTCATTTCATCAGATACACAATGAATTTTATCAACTTTTTGAAATAATAATTTCAATTGATTCATTCTATTTTCTTCCAAATATGGGCGCACATTCTCACTATGGCCTCTGCAACTCACAAATAGTTTAACATTTTTCCTGTATGCTAAACTATTGATACAAGTTACCCCCAAAGATGTGTAACTAAAATGAATTATATCAGGTTCGCCAAAGTTGATTGCTTGCCATAATAATCTATTTTTAAAATTTGAAAATTTAAACCCCAATAAAAACAGAATTATATTCTTAAAACTATACAGCCCTAAAGTTTTAACGCCAAAATATTGTTTGTTAATTGTATTGAATCGCTTACTAAATATAATTAAACTAATTTTATATCCATTATCTTTTAAATTCAAAATCCAATTTCTTAAAAAACTCTCAGAAGGTTTTGGTTGTGTGTTCAATATCAAATTTATCTTCACAAAACAAATATACGTCTACAAATTAACTATCCATTCAAGTACATAAAATAGATATTCCATTGATAAAATGCATATTTTTGAATAAATAAACCTTCCTTTTGAATCCCAAAAATATTTACCTACTGAATAGATTTACATTTGGTCCAAAAATTGAGTGGATTGAAAGTCAGCCCAAATTACTCACAGATTTTGATTATCTCAAAGTTTGGTTGTTTGAAAGTATTGATAAATTTGAGGAATGTCGTCTTTTTCATCCAAAACTCAGAAAAGAGCCTTCATCCGACGAATGGCGAAAAAATTGGCCCATCCAAACTGAAGTCTCAGATTGGATAAACTCCATGGTTGTTCTTGATAATCCCATTCGAGAAAAAATGGCCTTATTTTGGCACCTTCACATTCCAGTAGCCATTGGGAATAAAAACTACGAGTTTGCCCAACATTTATTGTTGGATTCCTACCGTAAAAATGCTTTGGATAATTTCTATGATTTACTTGTAGATGTAGCCGACAGTCCCTGTACCATGCGTTTTCTGAATGCCTATTATTCTGGGAAACGCGCACCCAATCAAAACTTCCCCAGAGAACTTTTAGAAATTTTCACTATGGGAGAGGGCACCTATACCCAAGAGGATATTGAAGAATTTTCTCGGTGTTTTACCGGTCGTCGTACCATTGACCCTGGTGTAAATGAAACTCCCTATCCACACAAACCATTCATTGATGAAGATGCTTTTGATGATGGTATCAAAACATTTTTTGGACATTCAGGGAATTTTGATTCTTACGATGCCTATAAAATCATCCTAAAGCAAACCAAAACTGCCACATATATCTCTTTGCGTCTATTAAAATATTTTTACAAAGAATTTCCAGAGCATTTTGCCATTGAATCCCTTGCAAAAGTGCTTTGGGAATCAGACTATAATATTACCAAGACACTCCAATTCTTGATAAAT
>JACCDY010328306.1_pt1 | contig 22503 bp, 28 predicted proteins | sample 7446391 | NCBI WGS metagenome assembly JACCDY01 (sample SAMN15323451, study PRJNA562643) | freshwater metagenome | isolation source: river surface water | place: USA:Blue River Watershed | collected 2017-08-18 | reverse complement strand
GTTTGTATTGCGTTATATTACGCCTTCTGCACGTTCACCGCAGCAGGACCCTTAGGTCCTTCTTCGATCTCGAACGTAACGGTATCACCTTCACGGAGATCATCAAAGCGTGTGTCAACGAGTGACTGCGCATGGAAGAAGACATCCTTGTTGCCTCCTTCTGGGGTGATAAAGCCGAAACCGCGATCGGTTACGCGTGCAATTTTTCCTGTCATAGGATTGTGTTCAATGCTACTTGATATAATTTCAACAAAACCTTCTTCGCCTGATTCCTGCTTCTTTACACAAAAAGTGTCTTCGAGGAGGAGAACTGCTTTGCCTAATCATTAAACCATATCTGGAAAAATACACAATAGCATTGTATCCATGCGAACGTTTGACAAATGTTTCAATACGTGCGATTATAGTGCAAGCTTTTGAAACTCGTGTAGGGCTCACAAGCTGCAGACGAAACTCATCGAGCATAGTTTTAAGGAACTGAGTAGCAGACTCCGTCATTTAAAACTATGCCCTAGACCCCATGGGTGTCTACTCTTGATGAACCGTAGCCAGGTATGGCTATTTTGATTTGTTTGGTATTACTTTTCCTGCACAGCCCGAAGCAGTTCCGCTTCACCTAACAACTATATGTACACTATGAATCAATCAACAGAGCGACCCCGTCGTGGTGGTCGCCCGAACTTTGCCCGTACGGGGGCTGCCCCAGCCCGCGCCTACGGTGGTCCTCGCCCTGCCCGTAGTGGTAGTAGTGGCCATCGTCGCCCATTCAATCATCGTCCCCAGCGCAGCGGCGGCCGCCGTGGTCGCGTCATGCCTACCTTTGACCCGTCGCAATTCATTAATACGAATCCAGTCGACAGTGTCGTCGAGGCGTACGTACCAAAACATACGTTCGGTACATTTGGTCTCAATCCGCTTCTGACAAAAACAATTTCAAAGTTGGGTATCGATACGCCATCACCGATTCAGGATCAAACCATCCCCCTCATCTTAGAAGGACGCGATGTTATTGGTTTAGCCGAAACTGGAACTGGGAAGACCGCTGCGTTCTTGGTGCCGCTCATCCACAAGACCAATCTCGAGTACAAACGCATGACGCTCATTCTGACACCGACGCGTGAGCTCGCGCTCCAGATTGAGCAAGAACTTCGTAAGCTTACACCGGAGTTTAAGCTGTACTTCACGACGTGCGTCGGTGGCACCTCCATCGTGCCGCAGATCCGTGGTCTCAAGAAAAAGAATCACTTTGTCATCGGAACGCCAGGTCGCATTCTCGATCTCATGGATCGCGGCGTTCTCGATGCGCACCGAGTGACAACGGTAGTACTCGACGAAGCAGACCGCATGCTCGATATGGGATTTATCCATGATATGCGCAAGATCCTCGAGAACACTCCCAAAGATCGTGAGACACTCTTTTTCTCAGCTACGATGAACAAGGGAGTTGAGGCCCTCACCAGTGAGTTCCTCATCGATCCGATCACGGTCTCAGTGAAAAAGAAGGATGTCACCAACAGCATTGAGCAAGATGTCGTCCGCTACGCGTCACACCACAAGTACGACACACTTAAAGCGTTGCTCGCTGACGTGTCGCTGAAGCGTGTGATCATTTTTGGCTCTATGAAGCACAGCGTTGAAAAGTTAGCCCTCGAGCTCAGCCGCGATGGTATCGCTGCAGATTCTATCCATGGCAATAAATCCCACGGCCAGCGTCAGCGGGCACTCTCGCGTTTCAAGAGCGGCAACGCCCGCGTCTTGGTTGCGACCGACGTCGCCGCACGCGGCATTCACGTTGACAACGTCTCGCACGTGATCAACTACGATCTCCCGAATACGTTCGAAGATTACGTGCACCGCATCGGACGCACTGGGCGTGCTCGAGAACGTGGTAAGGCACTTACGTTTGTGCCGGAGGAAGTGTAGGGGGACGCTGACAGAAACTGGCCGCAGAGCGAAGCTCTGCGGCCAGTTTCTTCTTCCGGTTTACCCCAAGCGGGTCAAATAAATTGAAAGTGCAACCGTGTCGTTTGGAGCGATGATGATGCCTTGATCAGAAAGGTAGAAGAACGCCTCATCAATGGCAAAGCGCTGCAGTCGCACTGACAAGCTATTCTCAATGTTGCTCTGGTAGAACACCTTCCCTGTTTTAGTTATGCCGCTGAAATTGCCTACGTGATCCTGAGAAAAAGAGACGGGCTGATCATGTTCGCTCGTCCAAAAATTTTCGTTCGTGTAGCGCGCTGGAATAGCCGCCCAGGTAACGTTAGCCAGCAGGAGTAGCAGACCGGTAAGTCCAAAGACAAAGTATTTCATGATGCGTAACATACTATATACTGCACCAGTGTCAATTGTTCTCCACGAGCGGTTCGCGGAAACGAGAGCGGGCCACCCCGTAGGGCAGCCCGCTTTCTATGCTCCGTTCGATCGCACTAGATCTTTACTTTGTCAGCTAAACCACCGATCACTGGTAAGGCCACTTCCTTCTTTTGAACGACATTGATGATGCCGATAATAGAGAGGACAAGGCACGCCAGGTTGAGGAGGCTGAGGAGACCCCAGAAATTCCAGAAGAGCATTGACATGCCTAGTACGTAGATGATCAGTTCAATCACCGCCAGTACCACTCCCTGCTTGATGTGAAACTTAACGAATGCGTTATCTTTCGCTACCAAGTACGGGACGATCACGAGCGGGCCGAGGTAGCAGAGAATGCCCATAACGAGGCCGTTATCCGCACTCGCGGCTGGTGTAGTTGGGCTGCTCGCCGGCGTGGTGGGTGCTGCCGATGTTTCCACTGAAGTATGTGATTGCTGTTGTTCTTGTTCCATGCGTATTTCTATAATGTTAACGACGTGATTAAAATAATTCCAAGTGCTGGTACCGTCTACACTCAATTGTAAGACATGAATGCCCATTCTGTACGAGTTGTACACGCTTTTTTGGCGAGCTCCGGTGAGCTTTTACTTATCCACTTTTTTGTTGTCAAATGCTTTGACAGTAATGCACCTTAATTTATATAGTACGTATATGGACGTATTGTCTCAATCATCCCCCCACCTGCTCCGATCACTGCTACCGGCGGCGATTCTGGTGGCACCTGTGGGTTCGTGACGGTACGTTATTCCCTCCGTATCTGGCGAGCCCATCACAGCGTGACGGGCTTCTGTGATTGGGGTCTCGTGGTTATCCGGTTAGTTGTATCAGGTTTCTGCCCGTGGTACAGAGAATCCGGATCGCCACAAGGACGATTCGGGCTACACCTGTGCAACAGGAAGACGTAGCAACTGCAACCAGCTTTACAGGGAGATCACTATGCTGGACCAGGAAATTGCCCTCAAACAATTAACTGGATTGCCGACCTGGACAGACAAGCTCGGCAGGCTCAGGGTGGCTGGTGCTCCTGACACAGCAATCGGCTTTCGTCCGCAAGGACGGGATCGTGTGCTCGCACCAAACACCAGCGTTCCTCAACGGCGGCCTGGTGCCGGTTTCGAGGACTGATGGTCATGGCGCGCTCTGGCGCGCCTTTTCCTTTGCCTGGAAAATAGCAGGCGAGTGGGTAGTGGTGCAGATAGCTATCGTGCCATTTTGCGGCTGTAGTACAAGGTCAAGTCCGCTCCTCTTTTCTCCCCTGCCCTCCTCACGTATACTGCACATGATGAAAATCTACTCATGGAACGTAAATGGCATCAGGGCAGTCGAAAATAAAGGCCTACTCGAGTCTTTCTTCAATGCCTATCAGCCAGATATTGTTTGCCTTCAGGAAACCAAGGCAGCTGAAGACCAGGTAGTTCAGACGTTTGCAGCTGCCTACCCGCAGTATTACCAATACTGGTACTCGGCTGAAAAAAAGGGCTACTCCGGCACTGCCATATTTAGTAAAATAGAGCCAGTTGAAGCCATTTTTGGTCTTCCTGATGACATTGCACAGGCGTATGCGCTCAACGATACGTACGGCGATACCACCAAAGAGGGTCGCGTCCTTGTGCTCGAATTTGATCAATGCTTCGTCGCTACGGTCTATACGCCGAACGCTAAAGACGACCTTTCACGAATTCCTATGCGCCAACATTGGGACCCTGCTTTTTTAGCCTACATGCAGCGCCTAGAAACTGACAAACCGGTTATTTTCTGTGGAGACTTCAATGTGGCGGCTGAGGCAATTGACTTGGCGCGACCAAGGGAGAACGAAGGAAAGAAAGGTTTTACGATTGAAGAACGGGCTGGTTTTGCTGCCATGAAAAGGGCTGGTTTCGTCGATACCCTGCGACACTTCCAGCCCACCGCACCCGAGCTCTACACTTGGTGGAGTCCTTGGGGCGGAGCTCGAGAGCGGAACGTCGGCTGGCGCATCGACTACGTGATGGTGAGTCAGACAATCGTGACCCTCCTTAAGAATGCGAAAATTCACCCTGAGGTACTAGGAAGCGATCACTGTCCCGTGTCGATCGACATTACACTCTAGTCAGTGAAAATCGTGTGCAGCAAAAGCGCACGGTTTTTATTTTTGTCAAATGCATGCCGGCGCACCTTAAAAATACCGCTCAGCAGAGCTGTTAAAAGACAATCTCGAAGGTAGCTGTCCGATATAAAAGTCATTGAAGGACATTTCTCCACAGTTATACACACGTACTGTCCTTTACAGTAGTTTGTCTAGGACATAGTATATACGCAGGCCCAGAGAGGGCGCGCAGATACAACAAAAAGTAGAGTCTCCTAAAAGACAATACTGAGTATCCCGTCAAGAGTACATTTCACATAGCAAACAGAGTTCAATACCTCCAACTCTCAAAGTTCATAACATCCCACCCTACAATGTAAGCATTGTCATGAGCTGAAGCGGGGAGAACAGCGCAAGCTACGATCCCCACAAGCAGCTCATAACAATTAGAACTTATGAAAAGATAAAGTTCGACGCTTACGAAGAAGTATATAGAGCCAAACATTTGGAAGTCCAACTAAGGACAACCACCTGAGGCACATTGCCTTAAAATATCGGCTCGCCCATAAGGCCTGAGGACATTGGTAGCAAATCACCCAACACCACTGATTAGCTTCCAATCTCCTCAGGCCTTTTTTATTTTAATATACCGCGTTGAACGAGGTCGGGAATAATCTGATTACGGATAATTGGTGATACCTTTATGTTCGCTACGTCTTGCCTCCCAATCCAATGTAGGGCTTTAATCTCTGTGTGCGGTTGTGGTGTACCAGTAAGTTTTATGTTGCTGTAGAGCCATATTGTGACGTCTCTGTTTGGTCGACCGGCGGCCACATCAGTATATTCCCCAATAAGTACTTTCTCACGACTATCTGCTTTCACCCCTAGTTCTTCAAACAGCTCATTTTTAATACATAAATCAATATTCTCCTCAGTAAATTGACCACCCGGCATGATGTAGTCACTCGTAACATTCTGTGGGAATTTTTCACAAACCAGAAATTTTGTGGCCGTTTCGTTGAGAATTAAAACCCCAATTTTGTTGTAGTAAGCCATTACTATTGAGTATAGCAAGTTATCCCCAGAAAAAGACGCAAAACCGAAGGTTTTGCGTCTTTTTCTGTTCTTTAGCACACTTTTGATCACGTCACTAGCGTAATCTCCAAGCGATTCCATACAATGACCGTCTTTTCAAAACCGCTCTGTTGAGCAGTTTTTTCTTAAAAATAACCCTTACCCCACCCGGTGACTGCGACGGATTTCCTTTATAGCTGCCTCCTCTTCCTTTTGTTGCGCTTCTTTCCCGGCTGTCCCGAGCTGCTCCAGTTCTGACTCGCTAAGGGCGAGCAGTTCGCGGGTCCGGCTTTCAAGGTAGTCAGTGGAGTTTTTCCCCGGATCTTCCAACACTTCTTCCAGTAGCGCATGCAGTACATATCCCAGCTTTTTTCCCGGCTTTTCCCCAGATAGCTCCATAATCCGCGTCCCATCAATTTTGAGCATTTTCACCGAAATGGGGTCGCGACGGGCCTCGTCCACCATAGCTTTGTACTTGCGGAAACGAAATGGCTGCTCGGTGGGGCGGCCGGTGCCAATCCGATCACAGACGCGGAGGTTGAGGAGATTTTCAATCTGGTCTTCCCCAATGCGCACAATCGTGCGGCGCACAGCAGCGAGGGTGATGAGGTCAGGGTCGGCAAAAAACATGTGCCAGCGCACCAGTTTCACCACTGTGTCACTGAATTCTCGCGGCATTTTAAGCCGGGCAAGGATTTTGCTCGCCATTTTAGCCCCGACCACTTCGTGACCATAAAACGAATACTCCTTGTTTTTAGCCCCAGAGCGGCGCGTCGCCGGCTTGCCGATGTCATGCAGCAGCGCCGCAAAGCGCATCTCAGCGCTGTAGCCCTTGTCGGCAGCGGCTTGGAGGGTTCGTAAAAGATGTTCATAAACATCATAGGCGTGAATCCCGCCTTGTTCGCCGCCAATAGCTTCAACGAGCTCTGGAAGAACGTACGGCAACATACCAAGGCGGTTGAGGTACTCAATCCCCTGCATTGGCACCTGGCTCATCATGAGTTTGTAGAATTCTTCCGCAATGCGTTCAATGGCAATTTTACGGAGCAGATCAACGTTTTTGCTGATCGAAGCCATGGTCGAGCCCTCGATGGCAAAGCTCAGGGTGGCGGCCAGGCGAACAGCTCGCATCATCCGGAGCGCGTCCTCGCCAAAGCGTTCGTCAGGGTTACCCACGGTTTTAAGGCGTTTTTTTTGCAAATCCCCTACCCCGTCGAAAAGATCAACCAGCGTCTCATGTTTAGGCCGCCAGGCAATGGCGTTGACGGTGAAGTCACGGCGTTTGAGGTCTTCTTTGAGTGATACCCCGAACGCCACGCTGTCAGGCCGGCGAGCGTCACTGTACGTCCCCTCTTGGCGGTACGGCGTCACCTCGACCACTTTTAGGCGCTCGTCGGTCGCTGATTCATTGACCACCCCAACGGTGCCGTAGTCGTTATTGCAGTAGGTTTCACTAAACAAGGCGGCAATTTGCAAAGGTATAGCATCGGTGGCAATGTCCCAGTCATTTGGTACGTTTCCTAAAATGAGGTCACGGACACAACCACCCACCAAGTAGGCCTCAAACCCCGCTGTTTCGAGCGTGTCAGCAACATGGAGTACTTCCTTTGGGATATCGCTGCGGGTGATCATAGTTTTCTATGTACGTAGATTGTAGCAGAAACGCGTTGCGTTTTCTCTCCCCCCGACGTATAGTATGTTCTGTTGCAATAGGCAACATTATTGCACCCATGGTGAAATGGATATCATTTTTGACTTCGGATCAAACGTTCTAGGTTCGAGTCCTGGTGGGTGCACAAAGTAAAAACCGGCTTAAAGCCGGTTTTTACTTTGTGCACCTACAGAACAGTCTGGGAGACTGTTCGTCAGGACTCGAAGCCCGATTGAGGTATTTTGTGAAGAGCGATACAAAATAGCCAATTGGGATACTGGTTCTGTAAGAACCGAGTTCCTGGTGGGTGCAAGCCGCAGCGATGTTTACGAGCGAGGCGGGGTTGCGAGTACTTAGTGCTCGCAAGTAGCGTAGCTACTGAGAACACTTAGTAACTCGTGACCACAGGACATTTAGGAGTACATCCCCCAATCTCGAGCAATGTGCCAGGCTGGAGTCCAATGAACAAAATCAGCTGGTTTAAACTGCTCAGTGAGTAGCTCCATTTTTGTGATCTGCTCGGGCAGGATACTCAATGGATGTTGTCCGGATGAACTGTCTAGATCAATAAAGTGGTATCGAAGAAGAGTTGAACCTGGAGTTCGTTTCCATGGCCCATAGTCAAGTGGAATAACTTTACGTTCAATTACACCTGATTCACGTGAATTGAAGGTTAGTTTTAGCATCTTGGTCTGGTATAGGGCACTTATAAAGAGTTCATGAGAAGTAGATTCCATGATGGTTTATATGGTTAATTCGTCTGTGAATACATGCCATTGACTAGATATCGCCCGATATCTATACTGGGTGTATTCACATTTATTAATGTGTTCCAAAAACCCGCTTGTGCTAACATGTGGGGTTTTTGTTACCCAACTATTATAACATCCCCACAATTTCTCTATTTTCCTCAAAACGTAGATCTTTTGTGGATAGCAATCTTCTCAGCACCTGCGCAAGCAGGTGATTTTTTTGCAGTCTGTAGACATCTTTATAGCCTCGTTTTAACTTTCTCCCCACCCAAATCGAACACTGGTATAAATATATAATATACTACGTATGCAATGCCAAAACTTAACCCCTACAAACAGGAAGCATACGAACAAGCGCTTGCTTTCCGAAAACGCGGCTTTACCTATAGTGAAATTGCAAAGATTTGCGATGTGTCACCGAGCACGCTGAGTGCTTGGTTTAAGAACGAGCCGTTTTCAAAAAGCGTGGCGGTAGAAAATACGCGTAAAGCGGTGATTGTAAATACCAAGCGGCTGACGCTCATCAATAAGGCTCGAAATACTGAGCGAAAGACCCGCTACGCTGAAGCGGTTAAAACGGCCGAGACGGAGTTTAAACACTATAAAAAGGACTCCCTTTTTATTTCCGGGCTTATGCTCTATATCGGTGAGGGGGACAACCAGCACCGTCGCCTCATTCGTCTCGCAAGTGCTCGTCCAGATGTACATCGGATTTTTATTCGTTTTTGCCATACCTACCTCGGAGTGTCACGTCAACAAGTACACTTTTGGCTTCTTCTCTATCCTGATCATCATGAAGTTGAAGCCATGAAGCATTGGTGCAAAAAAGTTGGTCTCTCCCCGGTTCAGTTTTACAAAAATCAGGTTATACAAGGTAGAAGTACGAAACGAACGTTGCAATTTGGCGTTGGAAATACTATAATCGGCAGCACTGTTTTAAAACATAAGCTCAATCGCTGGATCGAGCTCGTTCTAAAAGAGCTATAAAACTTCATATTTGCGGCCATGGTTAAGTGGTATAACATATCGTTGCCAACGATAGGTCGGGAGTTCGATTCTCCCTGGCCGCACCAATCAGTAAAACCAAAACGCATCATTCTTGAGAATGATGCGTTTTGGTTTTAGCACGTGAACTGCTTCACGTGCGTACTGATTGGTGAAGCGGAGCTATGTTTTGGCTATTCCTAATGCCAAAACAGGCGAGCTGGGGCAGCTAAGTACTTATGAGCGGAGCGAATTAGTAACTTGCGCCAGACATTGCTTTCTACGACTTATTGCGGCATAGTATCTCACAGATAAATCATAAGTGGAGGTCGCCATGAATGGCAAACAGCACCTAAACATCAATGGTAAGGTTGTGCGCGCCGCACCACACCCCAAAGGTGGTCCAATCGATCCAGCTGAATACTACATGGTCGATCAGCAGAATTATGACGGCATTGGCTTATTAGCCCAGTCAGGTGAAACGCATCGAGTAGTCTATTGGCTTGATACGGGCGGATTTGAACCTCGAATCTGTTACGAAGCATTTGAGAACCTAAATGCAGTCGCTCGGGTACTGTCTGATCATAGAAAACAATTTGCAGCGTTTTCAGCTGAGGACGTGATCTCTCAAATAGAGAAGACTTTAGAAAAAGTCCGAGAGCTAGGGCTTCCTAGTCCAGATAGATTCCAAGGTATGCCCTACCTCGGAGATCTAGTCTGGGTCGTCGCTCCCGATAGATCATTGGTACAAGTAAAGGTTACAGAGATTGCGGAGATGGAAGGTCAGATGTCGATTATCTTCGGCTTTCACTACAAACCAAACGGTGAGTGGTTTTGGACTAAAGAAGATGCTGAAGAGTATGTTACTAGCAGCTACGTCAGCACGCGCGCTAAAAATGTCTTTTTGGGAGAAAAGAGTTAGTTTATCAAGGAGAAAGCCTGTGAATTTTACTTCACGGGCTTCATTTTACCCCGTGGATTTATTTTTTATTGCTTAGAAGCTTAATCGATTCACTTCGCTTCTCTCCACAACCAAAGAAACCACCCAATCAGGGTGGTTTCTCATGAAACAACCAATCACTCCTATTTCTTGATCAGTACGTGCTTTCCACCACCAAGTCCAAACACCGCTACTGCAGCCACAAGGATCATTGCTTGAAGCTCTATCCCCCATCCACCACCCATCTCAGAGAGGGTGAAGATCTGGCCTGTGTGCACCAACAAAATTGCTACCACCATCGTAATTGCCACCAGTAGTGAAGCAATCTTTGTCTGGTACCCAACTATTAACATGATTGGTGCCACAACCTCTCCGATGTAAATCAGGTACGCCAGTGCACCCGGTAGGCCAGCTGATGCAAAAGCACCAGCCACAAAGTCAATTGCCATCGGGTTTTGTAATTTGTAAATACCATGTAGCAAAACGACCACACCAAGCACGACGCGGAGAAGTAATTTAGCGCGATCTTCGGTTACCCAAGAGATGTTGTTAACGTACGCAACAATATTCATATGAAAATTAATTATGTAGTAAATAAACTACACCCTAATTTTACCATATTTCGGCCCGATGGGGAGATTTTAGTGCACAACTGTGTGTGCATTAATTGAATGCACCGTATAACTTTGTGCTATACACTATGAAGCATACTCTCACCACACTGTTGTTTCTCATGGAACATTGTTGAGTGGTTTCATGTGCAACATGGAGAATCCATCGTGAGTGACCAATCTGGTGATCTAGAAAGCCAAAAAACTGTGGATAAACGAGTGGATAGGTGGATAAAGGACAACAAGTTTACTATTGACCAATATAAATTGGCTCAAAATATAAACAACTGTAATTTATAGGACAGAAGTATCACGTGAAACAGTTTCTCATGAAACAGCCATTCTCAAACAAGTACAATAACTCGTATACGGGCACCCTCGGCGAAAAAATCGCTGCCGAGTACCTGCTGCGACACGGCTATCACATTATTGTCCAGAACTATAGAAAGCCTTGGGCGGAAATTGATCTTATTTGCCAGAAAGATGCGGTAGTTCACTTTATTGAAGTGAAGTCTGTTTCATATGAAACTAAAGTTCGGCTGGATTATGCGCTTTCACGTGAAACATGGCGACCAGAAGAGTTAGTACACAGCTTTAAACTTAAGCAAATTGCCAAGGGAGTGCAGTCTTGGTTAGAAGAAACGAGTTACACGGGAAACTTCCAGATTGATGTAGCTGCAGTGCGTATTGTACCACGTGAAACGTACGCGACTGTGAAAATTATTGAGAATGTGATTCTTGAGTCTTAGCTGGTTGCTTCGCTCAACCACTTCTCATAGCTGTTGTTCGCTGTTGCACTGATTTCAATAATACTAGGAATTTCGTAGGGGTGGTTGTTTAAAATTACTACTTTCGCAGCATTCTTCTTCATTTCCGCTGTATTACATTGGGCCACAATCTCATTTTCTTCTGAAATACAACCTTTCCAAAATAAGGCTGCTGTAATAGGAAGATAATTCACGCACGCAATCAGTTTATGTTCAAGTAGTATGTGTGTGATTTATTCTGCTGATTCTTTGCTTTGGTGAGTTGTGTATAGAAGTATCATAATTTGCATTATGACCCTCTCGTCTTTTTTTGCAAATGATGCTATGATGGCGCGCGAAATAGTCGTAGGCAAACTTACACTTTTTCGCCATTCGGGGTGTAGCATAATGGTAGTGTACGCGGTTTGGGACCGTGTGGCCGGAGTTCGATTCTCCGCTCCCCGACAACACACAGAGCACCCATAGCATGGGTGCTCTGTGTTTGAGTTTGCTACAATCAATATATGATCACTCACTACTTCAAAACCCTCAAAGATTCTGAACTTAAGGTGCTCGATGAGTCCCGGGCCGGTGTATGGACGCATGTTGTGGCACCGACAAAAGGGGAGATTGCTAGTTTGATCAATGATTACGGGCTGGATGAGGCGATCTTGAGTGATGCACAGGACTTCTTTGAGGTGCCACGCATGGAGCGGTCCGGCAGTGCCGTATATTTCTTTACGCGCTACCCGTACGATGAGAAAGACGAAGACAGCGATACGGCACCAGTGCTCTTTGTGGTAGCCGATACAGCTGTGGTGACCATTGCGCCACGGGAGGTGCCACAATTTCAGAGTTTCATTACTGGAGCGGTGAATTGCAATACGACCCAAAAAACCAAGCTCCTCATCCAACTTATTGGTTCGATCATGAAGTCGTACGAGGCTGAACTAGTTATGCTCCGTCGAGCAGTACACCGTGATCGTGTTAAGCTGCGCCGCATCGGTCCGCGCGAGATCCAGCGGCTCGTCAACCATGAGCATGCGCTCAACAATATGATTACAGCGCTCATTCCCACCAATACCTGGCTTGGGCAAGTAACCAATGGTAACTACATCCAACTGTTCACCGAAGATGTGGCTTTAATGCAGGATCTTTTGATCGAAAGCGAGCAGCTCATCGACTCGGCACGTTCTGTCCTGAAGACGATCCAGAACGTTCGCGGCGCGTCGGAGGCAATTATGACGAGCACGTTAAATACCACCATAAAAACGCTTACCACTGTAACGATCTTACTTACCATCCCTAACGTGGTATTTTCACTGTTTGGTATGAACGTACCCTTGCCGCTTCAGGATTCGAGTGCAGCCCTGCTCGTCATTCTGTTTTTTGTAACGCTCTTGATCGGTATCGCAGTATTCTCATTCCGCCGTAACGATTGGCTCTAGGTGTGAAAAAACAGGTTATATTTATTGGTGGAGGGGATTCATTTTCGAAATACGATAATTTTTTGTCTTATTTGAAAAATAAAACAATTCGTGACCCTTACGGTACCGAAAGAGAGGATTGGTCAACCAGATTACGTGGTGATCTTGGAGATGGTTATGAATTATTTCAGATTGCGATGCCAAATACCGTAAATGCCGATTATTTGGCTTGGAAAATATGGTTTGAACGACACTTTGTATATCTTAGAAGCGAAGTAGTATTGATTGGTTGTTCACTCGGGGGAATGTTTCTTGCCAAATACCTTGCAGAAGCCAGCCTGCCTGTTCCGATCAAGGCTCTCTACTTACTGGCGACACCATGTGGCGAATATAATGACGACTACCATAATGATTGCGGATCATTTCGTTTCAACCCCGAATCGCTCCATGTATTACCTGATAGGGTAGCGCAGGTTGAAGTTTGGCACTCAGACGATGATTTTGTTGTGCCGGTTGAACACGCACTTCGTTTTAAAGGTCATATACCACAAGCAAACCTAAGGATTTTTAAAGGAAAGACGCATTTTTTAGTACCAGAACTTCCTGAATTGGTCGAACATATTAAGCAGTTGGGGTAGGGGAGCAAGATTTCTGGCCGGTGCCCTTGGCGCCGGCCCCGCACCACACCTACAGCTCCTCATGGTGTGGTCAAATGTGGTTACCCCCGTGAAAGAAACTGCCCTTTCATCCGTCTTTGAGTATAATGGTTCTTACATGGCAGTGCGTGGAACGAAACAGCCAAATAGTGAGAGCCACGAAGCCCGTTTTTTGACAGCCTTCGATGAGTATAGTGATGCCCTTTTCCGGCACGCGTTTTTGCGCATCAGTGATCGCGAACGAGCCATCGATGTGGTCCACGACACGTTCACAAAGGTGTGGAGCTACATCCGGCAAGGGTATGAAATTGAGAATTTTCGGCCATTTTTATACAAAGTGCTCAATAATTTGATTATTGACGAGTACCGAAAAATCAAAGAATCATCACTCGATGCGCTCTTAGAAGGAGAGGGGGTGGATGAGGGTGCGTTCGCGGAACTGTCTGAAAGCACCGCTGAGTCGCTCGCTGCCACCATTGATGGCAAGCAAGCGTTTACGGTTCTCGAATCGCTTCCCGACGTGTACCGCGAGGTCCTCGTGCTGCGCTTCGTTGACGGGTTGGGACCGAAGGAAATTGCTAATCTTATAGAGGAGTCAGAGAATGTGGTTTCGGTGCGGTTGCACCGCGGCCTAAAACTTATCCGCCAATCCATTGAAGAAAAAGAAGATGCCCTTGAGACGGCGCGTCGCAACAAGAGAACATAATCCATGAAACGCTTTAGCGAACAATTTAAAAAACAATCAGAGACCATCCGCCTCAAGGCGGCTGAGCGAGCAGATCTGCGAACTCGCCTTTCAGCGTACATGGAGTATCACCCACTACCGGTTTCGATGCGCGAAGCGAGCGTAGCGGCACCGCAGGGCATGGGCCTTGCATCGCAGCCATATATCGCTCTTCCGGTAAACTGGTTTTACGTACGAGGAGTCGCCACCGCGTTTGCGCTTTTTGTGATGGTGACCGTGCCTGTTGCTGCTGAGTACACCACACCGGGTGATGTGCTCTACCCGGTGAAAGTTCGTTTCAATGAAGAAGTGCGGAGTACGCTGACGCTCAATCCGTATGCAAAGATTGAATGGGAAACTAAGCGACTCGAGCGCCGTATCTCAGAAGCTCGTCTCTTAGCGAGTGAGGGTAAGTTAACCGATGAAATTGAGGCCGAGGTTGCGGTGGCAGTGAAAGAGCACTCAAACAGCGCCCAGGCACAAATTGCTGCCCTCCGTGAGACCGATAGCGACGATGCGGCCATTGCAGAGATTGCCTTTGCGACGGCACTGAGCGTGCAGTCGGAGGTGCTTGATAAAGCCATTGCTATGAAGCAGGGCGGGGAAGTCACGACCACTATTATGGGTAACGAAGCTGATGCGACCGAGGGCTCAGTCTTAGCCTCAGTCGTCGCTGAAGAAACGAGCGAAGCCACTGCTTCACAAGCCGCCACCACACCTTCGTTCTCGAAACTCATGGCTCGTATTGAAGTTGAAACGACAGCGGCCTTTGAACTATTTACGAGCATCAAAGACAGTGCATCGCCAGAGGAGGTGCACGACATTGAGCGACGCCTCGAGGATATAAAGCGGAAAGTTGCAATGGCGAATTTGCCGCGCCAGGAAGCAGCTCACGTGGAAGTAGAACCAGTAGATGCGGCTACAGCCACCACTGCTCCCGAGACCGCGTCAGCTACTCCTGAAACTGCTGCCGAAACTGAGGCGGCTCCCGAAACTATTGACCCTGCGTCGGAAGCTGGTGCGGATCAAGCACCGGTACCCACCCCACCAACGGAACCAACGACCATTGCGGAGGCTGACGCAGTAGAAATTCTCCGTGGTGCGATGGCTGATTTGCGCAAGCTGATATCATTTATGACTGACATTGACGTTCGCCAGTCCGTTTCTGTTGAAGAGCTGGTACCAATTACGCTCACCGAGGCTGAACGCCTGACGGCTGTGCAGACCGACTTGGAAACGGTGCGGGCGTTCGTCGCCACGTACGAAGGCAAAAACTTCAGCGGCGCTGGTGCTGAGAAGATCATGCTCGGCATTCACGAGGTGGAGCGTCTCCAGGCTGCCACTGAAAAAGCGCTGAGCAATGGGCAAAGCATTGAAGCTGCTGAGGGATCGGTAAAGGCAGCGCGGCAGTGGGTGGACGATCTGAGCAGCATGATAAGCCACTTTGGAACCACCTCAGTCACCACGCCCGTGGCAACTGACGACGTAGTTGCAGAAACGGATAGTAGTCCTACTCCTGAAGAATAAAATAAGTTTGGCAGCATAAAAAATAACCCCGGCACTATGTGCCGGGGTTTGCAGCTTGTTTGCTGCACACCGATCAGAAAGCGAAGTTACCGCCCCAGCTTCCGCCGATGCGTGGATCGCTGTGGAGCGGCACAACCCGCGCTGCGTCTTTCGTACTCTGCAGCTTGGCGAGTCTTTGTGCGAACCGGTCCCACTCGCTCGCAGAAAACGGCTGTTTCGGGAAGTCGATCTTCCCACCGAAGTACTGGCGAAGGAGCGATTCAAATTCGTCCAGCGAAACGCTGACGGTCTGTCCGTACCGCCGCACCCAGCCGTTCGCGCAATGAGCCACGACCGCGTCGTTGGCGACGTGCCACGTGGCTGAGCGGACCTTGCTCGCACTCACTCCTGCACTGAGCGCAGCCAGTCTTGCCGCGAACATGGTCAGGCAGAATTTGCCACTCGGATTTGCGCGTAGCTCAGCAGGTTCTTTACAATTGCCAGCCACAAAACTGATCAACCTGTCCATTGCTGGTAGTGTCATGTATTGTCCCCCGTGTCTAAAGAGCAGTTCACCTCAATCCTCTGCCACAGTGGCACTTGGACGGTGAACGGAAAGCATACTAGCGGGTAAAAATGATCCCGTCAACAACTACTGATCTGAGTACCCATCCCTAGCGGCTGTAAGGGCTTGTTTCAGCATGAGCTGAAGGATTGGCGTCATCGTCTCCTTGAATAGTTGCGCCCGGTAGGGAAGATTGCCGGTCAATCCGTGCTTAAAACTCACCCCAGTTTCTTCCTCGTAGGTCCGAGCAATGTACGCTAGCGTGAGTGCACGTAAACTCCCGTCACCAAACTGCTCGTCATCTCCTCGGGTGGAGATGAGTCCGATGGCAGAACCATTGCCGTCAATAATGGGACCGCCTGAGGCACCCTGTTCACCGACTGCCGAACCAGCAATCGAAAAAATATCAGCCGTGTTTGAACCAAAGGTCATCAATTCAGTGATGCTCGTAGGGGCTGCCTGCGGAATGAGTTCGGCACTCGCGTCACTAGCCGCAAAACGTTTTTCAGCTGGGTAGCCGAGTGCTGCAATCCGCAAGCCACGGGAGCTCGGTGATAGGTTCTCGGTGTCTGTTTTGAGCGCTTTGAAGTAGCGCGGGATCGGCTGCTTATTAAGACCCCCCGTCACGTAGAGGTAGGCGTAGTCACGTTCCCCGGTACCCTTCGGAGCTGACTGGGCGATGAGTGCCGCGTGTTTCATGATCCACGCCGGTGAGATGTATAGGAGGGAGACTTCGTAGCTCGGCGTGGCCGGGTTGCCGGTACGGATGATGCAGTCGGTGCTGCCGTAGATCCCCTCAAGGAGGAGGAACTGGGCGACGTGGGCGTTGGTGAGGATAATGCCGTCGCTGTCAATAAAAAAGCCGCTGCCGGTAGTGGCACGTCGTTCCCCGTCGCGGGTGTAGACGCAGTAAATATTTACGAGGGCATCAATTGGATTCTCGGCGTAGACGTTGGTGTCTGTAGCTCCGATGGCGGTTGCCCGCTGGTCAGGCGCGTGATCAATGAGTACTTGGGGAATTTCTACGTACTCACTGGCGACCTTGGTAAAGGGGATGGTTTCATGCTGCGTCAGCTCAACCTGCGGATTTGTGCTTGGTAGTATCGCAGCGAGCTCGTTCGCCAAAAAATTCGTAAAGGTTAGGTAGGAACTGAGGCAGGCAATGATGATGGCGGACAGGAACGACATAGTAAGATTAGTATAGCAAAGGAGTGGCAGAATATAGGGTTTGTGATAGAATCGGAAACGCCTGCGGGATTAGTTTAGTGGTAAAATGTCTGCCTTCCAAGCAGAATACAAGGGTTCGATTCCCTTATCCCGCACCAATGGCCGGCCGGAAATGCGAATGCATTTCCGGCCGTTGCCGTTTGTAGTGGGATAAGGGAATCGAAGGGCGGAGCCGGGGATCCTTTGGGCCGGCGAGCCGGGGTCGCGAGTACTTAGCTTTTTATGAACAGAGTGAAATAAAAAGCTTAGTAACTCGTGACCGATTCCCTTTGTTCAATTTGTTATAATTTGCAAATGAAACTTCTAAACATCGCACTCATACTTATCGCATGTGCTGGAATCACAATTTTGATAATGTATTTCAAAACTAAAAACAATAGCTGCCCAAAACTCCTTCCTCCAGTACCGTGTGCACCGGGCTACAAAGATGCCTGGGATTACGATCAGAATGGTTGTAAAGTTAAATCCCGTTGCGAACCGTCTTAACTGTCTGATGACCGATTTCCCTCCCTTTGTTTAATTTATGTTTGCTTGTTATATTGTAAATCTTCTGAACCGGAGACAATGCGTCTTGGTAATACTTAAAAAATAATAATAAATAACTGTGAGTGAAATACCAGATTGCTTTTACCGTGTGAGTGTTAAAGCACTTATACTAAACGAAACACGAGACAAGTTTTTGATTTGTGAGGAAGAAAGTGGCGTATGGGAATTACCCGGCGGAGGACTTGATTGGGGGGCAACGCCACAAGAGGATTTACCTCGCGAGATTCAAGAAGAGATGGGTTTATCGGTGACTAGGATTGCAGATAATCCATCGTATTTTATTACTGCTCAAACACTCAACCGCGGCGTTTGGATTGTAAACGTCTTGTACGAAGCAGAGCTTGAACATCTTAATTTTACGCCTTCTGACGAATGTACAGGTATTAAGTTTGTCGACAAAACTGATATTGAAAACATGAAAGTATTTCCAACGATTACTAAGCTGGCTGATATGTTTGATCCATTAAAGCACCAGTAAAATAAAATGTTACCCCAACACAAAAACACGCCCGGCTGGAGCGTGTCTTTGTTTGTGTGTGATGGGAAATAGCGTGAGAGATACTCTTAGTATTTCCACATAGCGTATACCTCCGCTACCCCTACAGTATAGCACGTCCGGTAAAGAAAGGGAGATGGCGAATATGATGGTGTGGGTAAAATAAGCACCGATACTGCCGATGCCCGACGTTTTGTCTATAGAGTAGCAAAAATGCCCCGGCGCCAAGGGCGCCGGGGCATTTTTTGGCCTACTTCACTGCGTCCTTGAGCGCCTTAGCAGGGCGGAACTTTGGTACACGCATTGCAGGTACCTCGATCGCCTCGCCGGTGCGTGGGTTACGTGCGGTGCGAGCGTTACGAACTTTTGCTGAGAAGATACCAAGACCAGCGATTGAAACTTCTTCGCCTGACTTGAGGCTCTTTTCAATGGTGGTGATGATAACTTCTACGGCGCGCTCAGCATCCGCTTTGGTGGTGCCGATCTCGTCCGCAATCTTGTTGATGATGTCTGCCTTATTCATATTGTTCACTCGTTACACTTAAGTGTATAAACTGTTGTGTCGGTCGCCCGGACACAGTGCCGTAAAAAATGGCTAAAAACAATTATATAGCAAGGAACTCTGACTGCAATGACTTGTATGATCATAAATGTGTGTTGTATTGAGAGATGGAAACATGGCGCACGCCGCGTGTGGTATGATGGCGACCATGAAAATTGGTGTCATGGGTGCTCGTGGTAGTTTCTCAGAGCAAGCTGGTGAACGATACCTCACTGAAGAAAAAGTTACGAACGGGGTGATCGCTCCTCTCATTTCAGCGGAGAATGTGCTCTCTGCCCTGGAAAATAACGAGATTGATAGGGGTATTTTTCCGATCGAGAATAGCAATGGCGGGATCGTGCTCGAGGCGGTGCATGCGATGGCAAAACATCGATTCGAAATTGAGCGTATGTTTGAACTCGATGTGCACCACATGCTCATCGTAAAGCCTGGTACGACTGCTTCGCGTATCACGAGCATTTGTTCGCACGATCAGGCGCTGAAGCAGTGCCGCATGTACATCAAGCGGGTCTGGCCGGATGCTGATATTGTGCCATACGCCGATACCGCGCAAGCTGCTGCAGACCTTGCTTCGGGTGTACTACCGGACACTACGGCAATCATCGCTGCCGCCCGGGCGGCTACGCTCTACGAGCTCGATGTTCTCGAGGCATCGATCCAAGATTTGAAATTTAACTACACCGTGTTCGTAGTCGCGCGGAAGTTCGAAGCGTAGGGGCTGTATACAGACAATGGCGAAACCTTTTAGGTTTCGCCATTTTCGTTTTCCCCCACCTTCCACCGGACTCCATGTCCGCCGCAGCTCGTACAGCGACAAAAGTTCAGCAGTCTTTTTTTGGTGGGTCGCAAGAGCCACCCGGAGCCACCGCAGCGCTGGCAGAGGCCTCGGCTCAGGCGCACTCCGTGCAGCTGGTCTACTTGCACCTGCATGTTGGTTCCACCTCTCTAGGAACAGTGATCGACGGCACTAGAGCACAGGATAGTGTATGAAAATAGACCAGCTTGACGGGCTGGTCTACTAGTCACCTCGGGCCGCGCTCTCTACGGTGGCTTTGCTCTGCCGGTCGAGGCCAATCAGTGTGAGCTTCAAGAAGACCGAAGTCACGTCATAGAGAGGCTGGAAGGCACGGAGGGGCGGAAACTGTGTGCAGGCTGCTTCTTGCTCTGCTTCACGCTGCAGCATGTACTCGAGGAGTACAGCTGGGGTGGGGAACATGGGCATGGCTGTACTCCTTTCTGTAACTAGCATACGCTGGTTTAGTGATTCTGGGGCGTGCACGCTGTGCACAAGAAGGCCCGGCGCCAAAGGCGCCGGGCACTGCTTCGCAGCAACGTTTAGCGAGCGTAAGAGACGACACGCATCTCGCGAATGACATGGACCTTAATTTCACCAGGGTAGCGCAGCTGCGCCTCTATGTTCATAGCAATGGTGCGGGCGAGCTGATTGGCCTCAAGGTCGGAGAGCTCCTCAGGGTTCACCATAACGCGTATTTCCCGGCCAGCCGAAATGGCGAACGCCTTTTGCACGCCGGCAAGGTCGGTCGCGATTGCCTCGAGTTCGGTGAGTCGCTTGATGTAGTTTTCAATTGAGTCACGGCGCGCTCCCGGGCGAGCACCAGAGAGGGCATCGGCCACTTGCACAATAACTGATTCTGGTGTCTCGTACGGGTACTCTTCGTGGTGGGCGCGCATAGCCAGAATAACCTGTTCATCGACATGGTACTTCTCCAAAATACGAATACCGATCTCCACGTGGGTACCCTGCACCTCGTGGCTTACCGTTTTGCCGATATCATGAAGTAATGCACCAGCCTTAGCGATTGCGACGTTCGCACCTACTTCTTCCGCCATGATGCCAGCTAGATGTGCGACCTCAACCGAGTGGGCAAGTACATTCTGCCCATAGCTGGTGCGGAAGTAGAGGCGGCCGAGGATAGAGACGAGGTCGGGGTGGAGGTTGGTGACCCCAACATCGAAGCAGGCTTTCTCACCCATTTTGCGCACGGTGGCGGCTACATCTTTCCGCGCGAGGTCAATGACCTCTTCAATGCGCGCGGGTTGAATGCGCCCATCTTTCATGAGGGTCTCGAGCGCAACGCGGGCAACTTCACGACGAATCGGATCGAATGATGAGAGGGTAACGTACCCAGGCGTTTCATCAATGAGGACATCAACGCCCGTGAGCCGTTCAAACGTTCGCACGTTGCGCCCCTCTTTACCGATGATCTTACCTTTGATTTCTTCGCTGGGGAGCTCAACGTTCGCAGTCATGAAGTGCGTCGGCATACTATTGCCGATGCGGTGAATGGCGGTAAGCAGGATATTCTGCGCGCGGGTTGCGTATGACTCTTCATTTTGAAGAGCAAGCTTTTGCATGCGCACCTGCAAGTCAGCGCTCTGTTCAGCTTCAACTTTAGCAACGAGCTCAACGTACGCAGCCTCTTTGGTGAGGCCCGCCACTCGCTCAAGGGCAGTGTCGATTTCTTCTCTTCGCGTATCAAGGCGCGCCCTAAGTTCTTTGACCTCTTCAATTTTAGCGCGCACGGCTTCCTTTTCAGAATCGAGCGCAATTTGCCGCTCATCGAGGAGCTCCTCTTTTTTTGCTAGACGCACCTCACGATTTTCTAAGCGATCTTCTTGCTCTTTGCGCTCAGTCTTAATGGCTTCTTCAATTTCAGTGGCCCGCTGCTCGGCACGTTCAACAACCTTGAGCGCTTTTGTTTCAGCTTCGAGTTGGCGTTCTTTCAGTATGAGTTCGATTGACGATTTTTTTGAGAGGGCATGGAGGTAGCGTAGGTAGTAGCCTACTCCAGCCCCGAGTAGCAGTCCTAAAAACGTGGCTGCCAGCAAGGGTAGTATTGGCATGGTATACAGGGTTAAGGCGCAGATAATCGAGCAGTCACTCATCAGTCATTCAGCTTTGACAAACATAGCAAAATTATGGCCAAAAGTCGATACGGCTCCGCCTGGCAGGCAGCGGCTGTTGTGCCCGCCGATGTTCGCTTCACGCCAAACAAAAAATACGTTAGGATAGCAGCATTACTGTAAGTTTGTTACACTCATGAATTTGTTACATGACATCAAAGCGGGAACGGCAGAAGAGATGAACGTCATCATCGAAATTCCCAAGTTTTCAAAGAATAAGTACGAAATTGATAAGGAAACTGGGATTATCGCCCTCGACCGCGTGATGCACACCGCCCAAGACTACCCGTTCGATTACGGCTTCGTGCCACAGACGCTCTTTGATGATGGCGATGCGCTCGACGTGGTGTTGATGACCACCTACCCACTGGCACCCGGTATTTTGGTGAAGGCCCGTCCAGTAGCGATCATGGAGATGACCGATGGTGGTGACCGTGACGATAAGGTGGTGGCGGTACCAGTCGATGACCCGCGCTTTGACATGGTGAAAGATCTGGCTGATATCAATCCTCACTTCATTAAAGAAATGAGCCATTTCTTTGAGACCTACAAAAAAGTCCAAAAGAAAGAGGTGTCAGTCGGGGAATGGCATGGTGCGGCCGAGGCCAAAACAGCATTTCAAAAGAGCTGTGCTGCATACGCAGCCGGTGTGTAGGGTGTGGGACTTGTT
>JACCDY010631056.1_pt1 | contig 22509 bp, 22 predicted proteins | sample 7446391 | NCBI WGS metagenome assembly JACCDY01 (sample SAMN15323451, study PRJNA562643) | freshwater metagenome | isolation source: river surface water | place: USA:Blue River Watershed | collected 2017-08-18 | reverse complement strand
ATTGCGTCTTGAAAATCACAGCGCCAATGATGGCCGAGAAAATGGGCATGGTGTAACCCAAAATTGCGGAGCGTCCACTGGACAAAAGGCTGACCGCCAAGATGATCAGGGCATGCCAGAAGAACATGTTGAAAACGGACAATATCAGAAGCTCTTTCCAATACTGCCGGGGTACTTTGAACGGCACCTTCAAGGCCAAGAGAACCAAGCCTAAAACGGGTGTGCCTATGAGAAGGCAAAGCATGCGGTAAGTGAGGGGCGGAAATCCAGTCACCCCCAATTTCATGACGGGCCAGTTGAATCCCCAGACCACGGTTAAAAGTGTCAGGACAATCCATTGGCGTGTGGTCAGTGCATGCATGGGGTCTGATCTTAGGCGGAAAATGCAATTTGTGGGGAAGGCGGTCGCTTGGAAGCTGTGACCCTTTAAAATCAGGCCATGACCTTCTTAGAACAACTGCAAGGCGCCGAGCGCCAAAACGGCTCTTTGCTCTGCGTGGGCTTAGACCCGGAGCCCAGCAAATTTCCTGCGGGCCTCAAGGGCGATGCCAGCAAAATTTATGACTTTTGCGCGCAGATTGTCGATGCCACAGCCGACCTGACCATTGCCTTCAAGCCCCAGATTGCGTACTTTGCAGCGCACAGTGCGGAAGACCAGCTTGAGAAACTCATGGCGCACATGCGCCGCAACGCGCCCCATGTGCCCGTTATTTTGGATGCCAAGCGCGGCGACATTGGATCAACAGCTGAGCAATATGCCAAAGAAGCGTTCGAGCGCTATGGTGCCGATGCCGTCACCTTGTCACCCTTCATGGGTTTTGACTCGGTGCAACCGTATTTGAAATACCACGGCAAGGGCGCTTTCTTATTGTGTCGCACCTCCAACCCTGGCGGTGACGATTTGCAAAACAAACGCTTGGCATCGGTTGAAGGTCAACCCTTGCTGTACGAACACGTGGCCAAGTTGGCTCAAGGCCCATGGAATTTGAACGGTCAGTTGGGCTTGGTGGTGGGCGCCACTTACCCTGCAGAAATTGAACGTGTTCGCAGCTTGGCACCTACTTTGCCTTTGCTCATTCCAGGTGTGGGTGCGCAAGGTGGCGACGCTGTTGCCACCATTAAAGCGGGTTATCGCCAAAGCCATGGCGCCACCACGGGCGCAGTCATTGTCAATTCATCGCGTGCTATTTTGTATGCCTCAGCGGGTGAAGATTTTGCACAAGCCGCACGCAAAGAAGCCGAGCGCACGCGTGATGTCTTGAGAGCTGCTGCTCAAGGCTGATCAAGCAACACCTTGAGGAGCGTCCTCACGCATCAAAGCGTGTAGGGCGCTTTATTTTTGTAGCAAGCGCTTGAGGTATCGACCCGTAAAGCTGTTGGGGTTTTCTGCCAAGGTTTCGGGCGTGCCCACGCCCACCACGGTACCGCCGCCAGAGCCGCCTTCGGGGCCCATGTCGATCAACCAGTCAGCGGTTTTGATCACATCCAAGTTGTGTTCAATGACCACAATGGTATTGCCCGCATCGCGCAATTGGTGCAAAACTTTGAGCAGCAGTGCAATGTCTGCAAAGTGCAAGCCGGTTGTGGGTTCGTCCAAAATATACAGGGTGCGGCCTGTGTCGCGTTTGGACAATTCCAAAGCCAACTTCACGCGCTGTGCTTCTCCGCCTGACAAGGTGGTGGCCGCTTGACCCAAGCGGATGTAACTCAAACCCACATCGAGTAGCGTTTGCAGTTTGCGAGCAATGGCCGGCACGGCGCTGAAGAATTCAAATGCGGCTTCAACCGTCATATCGAGAACTTGGGCAATGTTTTTGCCCTTGTACAGAATCTCTAAAGTTTCGCGGTTGTAACGTTGGCCATGGCACACATCGCAAGGCACATACACATCGGGCAAGAAATGCATTTCCACCTTGACCATGCCGTCACCTTGACAAGCTTCACAGCGACCGCCGCCATTGGAAGCATTCACGTTGAAGCTGAATCGTCCGGGACCATAACCGCGCTCACGTGCAGCCGGTACTTCGGTCATCAGATCGCGAATGTGGGTAAACAAACCGGTGTAAGTGGCCGGGTTGCTGCGAGGCGTGCGGCCAATGGGCGACTGATCCACGTTGATCACTTTGTCAAAGTGATACAAACCTAAAATATCTTCGTGCGCAGCAGGCTCATCGTGTGCGCGGTGAATGCTGCGTGCAGCGGCTGTGTACAACGTCTCGTTCACCAAAGTAGATTTGCCCGAGCCCGAGACACCTGTGACGCCGGTTAGCAAGCCCACAGGAAATGCAACACGAACATCTTTCAAGTTGTGACCGCTCGCGCCCACAATTTCAATGAAATCTTTGCCAGGTGCATGTCGCTTAGCGGGAACTTCAATGGCTTTTCGGCCTGACAAATATTGACCCGTCAATGAGTCGGGCGCTTGCAAAATATCTTCGCAACTGCCTTGCGCCATGATGCGGCCACCGTGTACGCCTGCGCCAGGGCCCATGTCGATCACATGGTCGGCTATGCGAATCATGTCCTCGTCGTGCTCGACCACCAACACGCTGTTGCCAATGTCGCGCAAATGTTTGAGCGTGCCAATGAGTCGGTCGTTGTCGCGCTGATGCAAGCCAATGCTGGGCTCGTCCAGGACATACATCACACCTGTGAGGCCCGAGCCAATTTGGCTTGCTAAACGAATGCGCTGCGCTTCGCCACCTGACAGGGTGTCAGCGCTTCGGTCTAGACTTAAATAGTTCAAGCCCACATCGTTCAAAAACTTCAACCGAGAGCCAATTTCACGCACCACTTTGTCGGCAATTTCTGCTTTCGCGCCCCGCAGTTGTAGACCTTGAAAATAGGCTTGCGCTTCGCCCAACGTGACGTGATTGACTTCGTAAATGGCGCGCGCTTGGTCGCCCTCGCCCACACGCACATGGCGCGCTTCGCGGCGCAAACGAGTGCCATTGCAGTCGGTGCATGCATGGTGACTGCGCATGCGCGCTAAGTCTTCGCGCACCACACTCGAGTCGGTTTCTTTGTAGCGCCGAGTGAGGTTGGGGATGATGCCTTCAAAAGGATGTTTCTTCGTCACGCGTTTGCCTTGTGATGCACCCGACTCGACGATGTAACTGAATTTGATGTCTTCTTCGCCAGAGCCCCACAAAATGCAGTGCCGAACATTTTCTGGCAAAGATTCAAAAGGCGCTTCCACATCAAATGCGTAATGCTTGGCCAAGCTTTCCAGCATGCTGAAATAAAAACCATTGCGTCGGTCCCAGCCTTTGATGGCGCCACTGGCCAAGCTCAAGGATGGGAAGGCCACTACGCGGTCAATGTCAAACACTTCGGTGGTGCCCAAGCCATCGCAGGTGTTGCAAGCGCCCATGGGCGAATTGAACGAGAACAATCGGGGTTCAAGTTCTGCAATGGCATAGTGGCAAACGGGACACGCAAACTTGGCATTGAACAGGTGCTCTTTGCCCGTGTCCATTTCAACGGCAACCGCACGTTGCTCTGCCAAGCGAAGCGCAGCTTCAAAACTTTCTGCAATGCGTTGACGCAGGGCATCGCGGGCTGGCGCTTCGGCTTCATGCCGAATTTTGAGACGGTCCACCACCACATCAATGTCGTGCTTTTCGGTTTTCTTCAGGGTGGGCAAGTCTTCAGCTTCGACGGTTTCGCCGTTGATGCGAAAGCGCACATAGCCCAGCGCTTGCATCTGTTCAAAAACCTTTTCAAACTCGCCTTTGCGTTCACGCGCAATGGGCGCCACGATCATGAGACGCGTGTCTTCCGGTAGTTCTAAAACTGCATCGACCATTTGGCTCACGGTTTGCGCTTGAAGCGCCAAGTTGTGATCTGGGCAGTAGGGCGTGCCTGCGCGGGCAAACAACAAGCGCAGGTAGTCGTGAATTTCGGTCACGGTGCCCACGGTGGAACGTGGGTTGTGGCTGGTGGCTTTTTGCTCAATCGAGATGGCTGGAGAAAGGCCCTCGATCAAATCGACATCGGGCTTGTCCATCAGTTGCAAAAACTGCCGCGCGTAGGCCGACAAACTCTCGACATAACGGCGTTGACCCTCGGCATACAGGGTGTCAAAGGCCAAGCTGGATTTGCCCGAACCGCTCAGCCCTGTAATGACCACCAATTGGTTGCGGGGAATGTCCAGGTCGATGTTCTTGAGGTTGTGAGTGCGAGCGCCCCTCACGCTGATGTGCGTTTGGCGCAAGGCATTGGCCAAATAGGCACCGTCTTGAGAGGGGTCTAAGCTGCCAAAGCCATTTAGCCCACTTAACCCACCTAAGCCATCATTTCCGGTTATGCCCGCCTCAATTCTTGCCGCATTCAAGGCGGCTTCCAAAAGGCGGACTTTTTCCCTGGCTGATTCCAGTTCAGTCAGATTTGCGGGGGCGTTGGGTGCGTTCAAAATCGAGGTGCCAGACAAAACCCTCGATTATCGCTAAAGCTGGGCACGCTGTCTGCTCCGACAGTGCATGGGCATGGCGAATGGATGGATTGGCACAAAAAAAGCCAGCGGATGCTGGCTTTTTAGAGGTGCATGACGCCAAGGCGTCGTGCATGGAAGCTGCCGAAGCAGCTTTAAATTAGGCCTTCTTGGCGTAAGCAGAGCACCATCCTGGGCCGTGAACTTGTTTGCCAGCAAACAAGGGGCAGCCGCCAGCAGCGTCAGTGGGTTTGCCTTGGAACAAAGCACAGTTGCTGCACTTTTGACCTGCAGCGTACTTGGGGTTCTTCACTTTGGTAGCGTCTGCGGCATAGGCCAAAGCAACGGCTTGTGGGTCTTTCTCGTTCACCATGGCTTGGGCCATGGCTTGCGTGGCTGCCAAGGCAGTTCCGCCCAAAGCGACTTGCATCATGAAAACGCGACGGTTAGTTTGTTTCATAAAATCTCCAATGAAGTTGCAAAAATTTTTTTCCGGACGAATAGTAACTTCAAAAACGCCTTGATGTTGAAGACCCGGCTCGGCATCTTGAGCGATTTAGTCAAGGAATTGAGTCAAACAGGGAATGCCCTCTGAATCGGGGACAATCAGGCACAAGAATAACCCTTATGAATGTAACCCCTTCCCCCGTTTCCAGCCCTTCGGCGCCAGCTGCACTGGCCAGCAATGATTTGCGCATGACCTCCTTTGAGAAGCGTTCCAGCTTCTCCTTGGCCTCTATTTACGCCCTTCGGATGTTGGGATTGTTTGTGGTGTTGCCGGTTTTTGCCCTGGAGGCCGCCAAATACCCAGGGGGCAGCGATGCCGCTTTGGTCGGTTTGGCCATGGGCATCTATGGCCTCACGCAAGGGGCATTGCAACTTGCGTTTGGCGCCGCTTCTGACAAATTGGGACGCAAAAAAGTCATCATTTTTGGCTTGCTGATTTATGCAGGCGGTAGTTTTGTGGCGGCCGCTGCCGATTCCTTGTCAGGTTTGATCGTGGGCCGCTCTTTGCAGGGCGCAGGCGCGGTGTCTGCCGTGGTCACGGCTTTGCTAGCCGACCAAACTCGGGACGTGGTTCGAACCAAGGCCATGGCCTTGATCGGTGCCAGCATTGGCTTGATGTTCGCCTTGTCCTTGATCTTGGCGCCTGCGCTCAATGCCATTGCTGGTTTGTCGGGCTTGTTCAACTTGACCGGCATTTTGGCCTTGGGCGGTGTGGCGGTGGTTATTTGGGGCGTTCCCCCTGAGCCAGCACAACAAGCGGTCGCTCCCAAAGGCACACTCAAAGAAGTCCTGACCCATATCCCTTCGCTGCGCAACAACTTAGGCGTTTTTGTTCTGCATGCCGTTATGTTGGCCATGTGGGTGGCGGTGCCGCAAATGTTGGTCGATGCGGGCTTGTCCAAAGAGCACCACTGGTGGGTCTATTTGCCAGCGGTTTCTTTTGGTTTTCTGGTCATGGGCAAAACGCTTTTTCCGCTGGAGCGAAAAGGTTACTTGCGTGCAGTCTTCTTGGGCTCAACCATGGTCATTGCGCTGGTCATGTTCAGTTTGGCTTTGGTGGCAGGTGGCGCCCCTAATTTGTGGTGTTTGGCGGCCATCTTGTTTGTCTTTTTTTGTGGATCCAACATTTTGGAGGCCTGCCAGCCCAGCATTGCCTCTCGCGCAGCCCCACCGCATGCCCGCGGTACGGCCATGGGCTTTTACAACACCTTGCAGTCTTTGGGCTTCTTTGCCGGAGGCGCTGTAGGCGGCGTCCTCATGAAAGCTGGGGGTGCGCCGGTTTTATTTGGAGTTTGCGGGCTCGCCACGTTAATCTGGCTTTTGGTTGCAGGGTTCATGGAACCCATTGAAGAACCGGCCCGCTAACAAGCATAATTGCACGCTACACATTCAGAGCTTTCAAGGAAAAAACATGGCTTCAGTCAATAAAGTAATTCTGATCGGCAACTGCGGCCGTGACCCCGAAATTCGTTACCTGCCCTCCGGCCAGGCCGTGGCCAATGTCAGCATTGCCACCACCAGCCGCCGCAAAGACCGTACCTCTGGCGAAACTGTTGAAGACACGCAGTGGCACCGTGTTACTTTTTACGACCGCTTGGCAGAAATCGCAGGCGAATATGTCAAAAAAGGCCGCCCCATTTACGTCGAAGGTCGCCTCAAGTACGGCAAATACACCGACCAAGCCGGCGTTGAAAAAAACACCGTCGACATCATTGCCACTGAATTGCAATTGTTGGGTGGCCGTGAAGGCATGGGCGGTCCCAGCGGTGGCGACGAAGACGGCGGCGCACCTGCGCGCCGCCCCGCAGCAGCGCCCCGTCCTGCCGCCAGTGCCCCTGCCAATCGTCCTGCTGCGGCCGCCAAGCCCGCCAGTGGTTTTGACGACATGGACGACGACATCCCCTTCTAAGTCAAATTCGCAACTTCAACCCGTCAAAAGCCTGTTCGTGTGACAGGCTTTTTTCTTAAATAGCAGCCAGTGACTTAAACCAGTGTTGTGGCTGCGTTGATGACGCCACCACCCAAACAAACTTCGCCGTCATACAGCACGGCACTTTGTCCTGGGGTGACGGCCCATTGGTTTTCCTTGAAGGCTAAGGAAAATTCGGAGTCTTTCAAGGCCGCAAAAGTACAAGCCGCATCGGCTTGGCGATAGCGTGTTTTCGCTGCGTAATTCCCAGCCATGGGAGCGGTGCCCGCACACCAACTGACGTCAGCCGCTTCAAGTTGGGGCGATAACAACCACGGATGGTCGTGACCTTGCACCACCCACAAAATGTTCTTTGCCATGTCTTTGCGCGCAACAAACCAGGGCGTGTGCTCACCCCCACCGCGCTGCGCACCTTTTTCTTTGATGCCACCAATACCAAGACCTTGTCGCTGACCCAATGTGTAAAAACTCAAGCCCACATGTTTGCCAATGGTGCGCCCAGAAGGGTCTTTGATGGGACCCGGTTCTTTGGAAATATAGCGATTTAAAAAATCACGAAACGGCCTTTCGCCAATGAAGCAGATGCCGGTGGAATCCTTTTTCTTGGCATTGGGCAGGCCGATTTCTTCGGCGATTTGCCGAACTTGCGTTTTGAGCAACTCGCCGACAGGAAACAAAGTCTTAGACAGCTGCGCTTGATTCAGGCGATGCAAAAAGTAACTCTGGTCTTTGCTGTTGTCCAAACCTTTGAGCAATTCATACAGACCTGAGGTTTCATTCTGTCGCACGCGCGCGTAATGCCCAGTGGCAATTTTTTCTGCCCCTACTCGCATGGCGTGATCTAAGAATGATTTGAACTTGATCTCGGCATTGCACAAAATATCGGGATTGGGTGTTCGGCCGGCTTGGTATTCACGCAAAAATTCTGCAAAGACACGGTCTTTGTAGTCGGCGGCAAAGTTGACGTGCTCTATTTCAATTCCCACCACATCGGCCACCGCCGCCGCATCGACAAAGTCAATGTTGGATGAACAAAATTCACTGTCGTCGTCATCTTCCCAATTTTTCATGAAAATGCCGACCACCTCGTGGCCTTGCTTTTTCAACAAATGAGCTGTCACAGCGGAGTCGACCCCGCCAGACAATCCCACAACAATTCGGTGATGCTTCATGGGCGCAATTATCCCTTGATCTAAATATCTATACTTGCAGCCATCATGTCGCCGAATTCCAAAACCTCTGTCTGGGCCAAAACCCAAGCCGCCGTCAGCAATTTTTTGCGGGACGTGGGCCGTGGTGTCTTCACGCTGACCCACAGCGGATTAGCCACGTTGGGCTTGGTTGTGGTCCTATCCGTGGGGGGTGCGGTTCTGCGGCCAGATATTTTGGCGCAAACCGAGTCAGTCGTTTATGAGTGGCTGCGCAACCGACAGTTCAGTCTGTGGTGGGAACCCCAAAACACGGCTGAAAGGGCCACCGCCACCGACCTCAAAGATATTCCGCGCATACAAGCGGCCGTGGCGGCATGGCTCGCCACCAAGTACAGAGTGGCACCCGAACCCATTGCCGCCTTGGTGTCGGAGGCTTACGTCTTGTCAGAATCGACCAAGCTCAAGCCGCATTTGATTTTGGCCGTCATGGCCATCGAATCCAGTTTTCATCCTTATGTTCAAAGCCCAGCGGGTGCGCAGGGTTTGATGCAAGTGATGACCGACATTCACATTCAAAAGTACGAAAAATACGGCGGCAGATTGGCCGCTTTTGACCCTTTGACCAATTTGCGTGTTGGCACCAAGGTGCTGCACGAATACGTCAAACTCAAGGGCAGCATTGAAGAAGGATTGTTGTTCTACTTGGGTGGCGATATTTTGCAAAGTGACACGGGATACGTTGCCAAAGTTTTGGCCGAACAAGCCAAGTTAGATCAAGTGGCCGCAGGTGAAAAGGTCAGCACGCAGCCCTGACACACATCCGGATGGCTGAAGCGGCAAGCTGACCTTAGATGTTCCAAACAGACAAATCGGTGTGAATAAGGCCCATCGGAAAACGTTGGCCTTTGGCGTGGTCTTCAATGCACTTCAAGACCAAAGGGCTGCGATGCGATGCCTTCGATGACCGCACTTCGTCTAATGTCATCCACAGAACTCGCACAATGCCATGGTCCAAGGCTTGGTCATGGATGGGATGAGAAATGTTTCCGGTAAAGGCAAAGCGAAGGTAAGTGATTTCTTCGGCTTGGCGACCATTTTGGGCGGCGCGGTGGAATCTAGATTGGTAAACACCTACCAAGTGTTTGGGCTCAAAAGGGTGTGCTGTTTCCTCTAGACATTCGCGTGCGCACGCCTCTATCAGTGACTCGCCTGGATCGAGGTGGCCGGCCGGATTGTTCAAACGCAGGCCCTCTTGGGTGTGTTCTTCAATCAACAGGTAGCGGCCATCTTTTTCTATCACGGCAGCGACGGTGACACTGGGGTTCCAACGTTCGTTCATGGTGGGGAATGTTGATTGATTTGCCATCGATTCAGGTGATTCGAGTATGGCTCAAACAAGTCCAGATTTATGAAGCACAATAGTCGGTGGTGTAAGAATTTGTAAGTTTTCAACGACAAGGGACAGTCCAGGATGATCGAAGAGCGCGTTTGGCTAAGCAGCTACCCGGAGGGTGTGCCTGCTGAGATAGATGCATCTCAGTACGATTCGTTGGTCAGTTTGATGGAGGAGAGTTTCTCCAAATACGCAGACCGAACAGCCTACAGTTTCATGGGTCAAAACATTGGCTACCAAGAAACCGATCTCAAAAGCCAAGCGTTAGCGGCGTACTTGCAATCATTGGGTCTCGAGAAGGGCGATCGTGTCGCCGTCATGATGCCCAACGTACCGCAATACCCCGTTGCCGTCGCTGCCATCTTGCGTGCAGGTTTGGTGGTGGTCAATGTCAATCCGCTGTACACGCCCCGCGAACTTGAGCACCAGCTGAAGGACTCAGGCGCAAAAGCCATTGTGATCATTGAGAACTTTGCCGTCACATTGCAAAAATGCATTGAACAAACACAAGTGAAACATGTGGTGCTTTGCGCCATGGGCGACATGCTCAGCATGCCCAAGGGGGCGGTGGTTAACTTTGTGGTTCGCCATGTGAAGAAAATGGTCCCAGACTTTTTCCTGCCACGTGTCGTCACGTTCAATCAAGCATTGCGCCGCGGACAGAAGTTCAGGTTTGTGAAGCCCGAAGTAAAGAGCGACGACATTGCCGTATTGCAATACACCGGCGGAACCACTGGCGTGTCCAAGGGTGCCGTACTTTTGCATCGCAACGTCATTGCCAATTTGCTTCAATCTGAAGCATGGAATGACCCCGTCATGAAGCGGGTGCCAACCAACGAGCAGCCCACGTCGGTGTGCGCTTTACCGCTCTATCACATCTTCGCTTTCACCGTGAACATGATGCTGGGCTTGCGCACGGGCGGGAAAAATATTTTGATACCCAATCCGCGCGATTTACCGGCCGTGTTGAAAGAGTTGTCCAAGCATACCTTCCACAGTTTTCCCGCCGTCAATACCTTGTTCAATGGCTTGGCCAATCATCCTGACTTTGACAAAGTGAATTGGTCAAACCTGAAGGTGTCTGTTGGCGGAGGGATGGCCGTGACCAGTGCCGTTGCGGCCCTGTGGTTACAAAAAACAGCGTGTCCTATTTGTGAAGGTTATGGCTTGTCAGAAACAAGTCCGTCTGCCAGTTGCAACCCCACCACTAGTACGCAGTTCACAGGCACCATTGGCGTACCCTTGCCCAGCACCTTCATGAAATTATTGGACGATGAAGGCAACGAAGTCACGGAATTAGGCCAACCTGGCGAAATTGCAATCAAGGGCCCGCAAGTGATGGCCGGCTACTGGCAACGACCCGATGAAACAGCGCGGAGCATGACCCCTGATGGTTATTTCAAATCGGGCGACATCGGCATTCGCGATGCAAATGGCTACTTCAAAATTGTCGATCGCAAGAAAGACATGATTTTGGTCAGCGGCTTCAATGTCTATCCCAATGAGGTGGAAGAAACGGTGTCTTTGTGCCCTGGCGTGCTGGAGTGCGCTGCCGTCGGTGTGCCCGACGAAAAAACAGGCGAAGCTGTCAGATTGGTCATTGTGAAAAAGAATCCTGCACTCACAGAAAGCGATGTGCGTGATTACTGCCGCGCCAACATGACGGGCTACAAACAACCCAAGGTCATTGAATTCAAAACAGAGCTACCCAAAACTGCGGTGGGAAAAATTTTGCGACGGGAATTACGCGATGCACCCCATTGACGGCGTGAGACGTATCGCATTGATTGGTGCGATGCAGGAAGAACTGTCGGCTGTGCTGGCACTCATGCCCGATGCGCAAGTTGAAAGTGTGGCGGGTCGACAATTTTTGTTGGGCCAATTGAATGGCCATGCTGTTGTGGCTGTCTTGTCTGGCATTGGCAAGGTGGCTGCGGCCATCACGGCCACAGTGCTTATAGAAAAATACCAAGTCCAAGGCATTCTTTTCACTGGCGTTGCTGGCGGACTGGCTTCCCATGCAAAACGTGGCGATGTGGTTGTGGCAACGGAATTGCTTCAGCATGACATGAACGCCTCACCTTTGTTTCCGAAATATGAGGTGCCCTTGCTCGGACGCGCTCGGTTTCAAACCGACGACACCATGACGCGGTGTCTGGTGGAAAGTGCTGCGCAGGCTTTGCCAAAGGCCAAGTTGCATACCGGCCTCATTGTCAGCGGCGATCAATTTGTATCGAGCGCATCAGAGAGTCGGCGTTTGCAAAGTGAAATTCTGGATGCCTTGGCTGTTGAGATGGAGGGTGCCGCGCTGGCGCAGGTGTGCCATGCCTATGGCATCCCCTTGGCTGTGGTGCGAACCTTGTCAGACCGCGCTGACGATAGCGCTCACCATGACTTTGTACAGTTTGTCAAAGAAGTGGCCAGCCAATACAGCGCGGCCATTGTGTCTGAATTTTTGCGACAGTGGCCCCACGCTGAATAGAGCGCCGTTGGCGGTCTGTTCAAGTTTTTATTTGAGCCAACCGCGCCTGCGGAAATACCACATGGGCACCACCGCACTGGCCACCATCAGCGCCAGGGCATAGGGGTAGCCCCATGTTTGCGACAACTCGGGCATGTACTGAAAGTTCATGCCGTACAAGCTGGCAATGAGGGTTGGCGGTAACAAAGCCACGCTGGCCACCGAAAAAATCTTGATGATCTTGTTCTGGTTGATGTTGATGAAACCTACCGTGGCGTCCATCAAGAAGTTAATTTTCTCAAACAAGAATTCAGTGTGTGAATCGAGTGAGTCGATGTCGCGCAAAATTTGACGCGCTTCTTCAAACTGCTCAGCGTTCAGCATCTTGCTTCGCATCATGAAGCTGACAGCGCGGCGTGTGTCCATGACGTTGCGGCGAATGCGGCCATTCAAATCTTCTTGGCGCGCAATGGCACCCAGCACTTCACCGGCCATGGCGTCGGTGACATCGCCCGACAGGACCAACTTGCCGGCAATCTCCAACTTGTCGTAAATGTTTTCCAAGGTGTCGGCGGAGTATTCGGCGTCAGCGTCAAACAGTTTCAGCAAAACTTCTTTGGCATCTTCTAACAAACCAGGTGCACGGCGTGCGCGCAAACGCAACAAGCGAAACACGGGGACGTCTTCGTCGTGAATTGAAAACAGCACGCCGCGGCTGCGCAGGTCAGCATTGTGTTGGTTCAAAATGAAGGCACAACGGACGGTCCGAGGCTCGTCTTCATCGGCAATCAAAAAGTCAGAACGAATGTGCAACTCACCGTTGTCTTCTTCATAAAAGCGTGCAGATTCCTCAATGTCCTCGTCCATCGCATCTTCGGGAATGGACAGGCCGTAGTATTGTTTGATCCAGCGTTTTTCATCTAAGGTGGGCGATTCAAGGTCCACCCAAATAGGTTGGAACTTGGAAAGCTCTTCCAAAGACTCAATTTCTTCTTGGACGAGTCGGCCGTTGGCCAGTGTAAAAATGTTGAGCATGGCAGATCTCCTTCAGCCCCAAAAATTCGGGGGGCCAAGTGTTCGATAAAGCGGCAATGAGGGCAAGCAGCTTTCGAACGACTGGCGGGCTGCAGCACGGTGTGCAGTCAAGAGACCAACTCATCCGAAAGCTACCAACTAGGGTGACTTTCCACGGAGCAAACTCCAAAATAATGATGGGTCGAATTATGGCACTTAATCGGCAAAAAAAGCCAACAAAGCTTCTTTGTGCTGCGCCACATCTTTCGCACCCAAGTTCATCAGGGCGCGCAAAAATCCGGGTTCAAACAACAGGTAACTCGACAGCGCAGCACCCGAACCTTTGAGCGCGCCCAAGCCCTCCAGTACGCGGTGAATGGGTGGCGGTAGTTCGTTCACATGCGCTTGAGCCAAGGCATCCAATGACTCACTGGGTTGCAGTGCCAGAACCTCAAGCTCTTGAAAAGGGATGGCATTCGCCATGGCTTCGCTGTGGTGCGCCGTGAGGTGTGCTTTCATTTGTCGAATGCTGAGATTCATGCGCTGTAGTTGTTCAACATCGGCCATCAAGCTGTCGTTGAACACACTGGCCATGGCATGGCCAGCAATGTTGCCCAGACTGGGACCAGCGCGGCTCATTTGCTCACCAGCGTTGTTGGCCGTGCCTTTGACAGGGCGTCCTTTGGCAGGTTGACCCACGCCAATGGCCAAAATTTTGCTGGCCCCCAAATGTACCGCTGGCGCGAGGGGTGAGCTCTGCCGCATGGAGCCATCGCCAAAATATTCCATGTGTCCGTCCACCCAAAGCGGTGTGGCGGGAAACAAAAAAGGAATGGCACTGGAGGCCATCAAATGTTCGATGGTGATGTCTTGTAGTTCAGCCCGCCTGTCAGGTCGACTCCAATTTTGTGGATCTTGTCCGCCGAGGGTCTGGCAAAAAGTCCAATGCACGCCAGTGGTGTAACTCGATGCTGTGACGGCCAAGGCTTTCAATTGACCTTCTTTCAAGGCCAATTCAATGTTGTTGAGTGCAATGCGTCGGTGCAAGGTGTCCACCAAGGGCATGCTGTTTAAGGCAGCGCCTTGTTGCCTGACAGACAAAGTCAGGCCCAAAGCGGTGGCCCATCGACTGAATTTGGCCAAAGGGGTGTCGGGTAAGTTGTAGACCAAATGGGAATGTAAGCCGTGCCAAAAATCGCCTAAGCCGTTCAGTGCTTCTAGGCCGTCTAGCGCCCGACTGGCCAAATAGGTGGCATTGAGCGCGCCTGCAGAGGTTCCGACCAAGACCTGAAAAGGAAAAGTCGCATGCGATTGCGAGCCCAGCAATTTGGCCAAGGCTTGTAAGGCACCCGCTTGGTAGGCCGTTCTTGCCCCGCCGCCCATCAAGACCAAGCCCCGTGTGGGTACTACGGTACTGCGCGGTGTAAAGCCGCTCTGAGGGGCATGTTGCCTAACGTCATCGGTTTGCATATGCCAATGATAGAGTCGGAGGTTCAGGAAAACCTTTTATGACCACACATTTGTCGCCAAAGCGCGAACGCTGGCTGTTGTTCACCTTGGCAGGCATTCAATTCACCAGCGTGCTTGATTTCATGATCATGATGCCGCTGGGTCCTCAACTCACCGAGCTTTTTGGAATTTCAGCGGGCGAGTTTGGATTTTTGGTCTCGGCCTATACCTTCTCTGCAGGGCTTTCGGGCTTGTTGGCGTCCACCTACATCGATCGCTTTGGCCGTAAGCGCATGATGTTGACCTTGTACCCTTTGTTTGGCGCAGCGGCTTTGGCTTGTAGTTTGGCGCCGTCCTATGGGTGGTTAATTTTGGCCCGTGTGGCTTCTGGATTTTTCGGTGGTGTGTTGATGGCCATCTCACAGACCATCGTGGCCGAGGTCATTCCATTTGACAGGCGCGGCCGGGCCATGAGTGTGGTCATGACCTCATTTTCTGTTGCCACGGTGGCCGGTGTGCCCCTGGCGCTGTTTTTGGTGGCGCATTTCAATTGGCATGCACCCTTCCTGGCCATTGCCTGCATGGTGAGTTTGTTGGTCATGGTGGCACTCAATACTTTGCCGAGCCTGAAGGGTCATTTGCAAGTGCAATCTGCCAGCGACGCTGGCATGAGCCTTTTGGCCAATTTGCGATTGGTCTTGGTCGACCCCAATCACCTCAAGGCGTTTGCCATGTCAACCAGCATGGTCTTTGCGGGCTTCGCGGTGGTACCTTACATCGCCCTTTACTTGCAAGCCAATGCAGGTTTTAAAACTGAAGAAATACCTTATGTCTATTTATTTGGGGGCATCAGCACCTTGTTATCTGCACGCTTCATTGGCCTGTGGTCAGACCGTGCGGGCAAGGCGCACGCATTTCGTCGTCTTGCCCTGCTCATGCCTTTGCCCTTGTTGGCCATGACCTTGTCTGCGGGGTTGCCGCAATGGGCCATCTTGGTCATCTCTTCTGTCTTGTTTGTCATCATGAGCAGTCGCATGATTCCTGGCATGGCGCTGATTGGTGCAGCTGCCGATCCGCGCAGGCGTGGCAGTTTCATGACCCTGAACTCATCGGTTCAATCACTCTCGATGGGCTTGGCGGCTTTTGTAGGGGGACAAATATTGGGCAGCGACAGTGCAGGCAACCTGACCCACTATTGGATGGCTGCGCTGATTGGTGGCGGGGCCAGTTTGGTGAGCTTTGTCATGGCCTCAAGGCTCAGGCTTCATGGGGCGGCGCATTCGTCCTAAACCCCTTCAAGATGGGAATTTATCAGCTTTTTCCCTTCAACGGCGGACTACTTGAATGTTTCAGAGGGTTTATGCCCCCTGGCTTGCTTTTAGCCTACTCAAGGCGCATAGTGGATTCAACCCACCCCATTCAAGTATGGGTGAGGTGGTTGTTTAACCGAGAGTACATCAGGAGGCTTTTTATGAATTTGACAATCAGTGGTCACCACCTCGAGGTCACGCCCGCGCTCAGAAGTTACGTCACAGGCAAGTTGGACCGAATCACACGACATTTTGATCAGGTGGTGGACGTGAAAGTTTTGCTCACGGTTGAAAAGCAAAAAGAGAAGGAAAAACGCCAACGCGCAGAGTGCAACATTCATGTGAAGGGCAACGATTTGTTTGCCGAAAGTGCCCACGAAGATCTTTATGCCGCCGTAGACGATTTGGTCGATAAACTGGACCGCCAAGTAGTGAGACACAAAAACCGCATTACTGACCATCACCACACGTCACCCAAGCGAATGATGTGACGTAAAGCATTCTTTTGTGTGCAAAACAAGACAGCCGCACCCAAGGGTGCGGTTTTTTTATGCGGGATCACCCTAACATGGGTGCATAATCCGCCCTCGATATGAACAGACTTGCAAACATCCTTCCCGTTGAACAAGTTCTGGTTGGCGTTGATGCCACCAGCAAAAAGCGCGCTTTTGAAGAGGCGGGCTTGTTGTTTGAAAATTTGCATGGCCTGTCTAGGGCCTTGGTCACGGACAGCTTGTTTGCGAGAGAGCGTTTGGGCTCAACGGGTTTGGGGCATGGCGTGGCCATTCCCCATGGCCGCATCAAGGGGCTCAAGTCGCCCATGGCCGCCGTTTTTCAGCTGGCGCAAAGCATCGGCTTTGATGCACCCGACGAGCAACCCGTCAAGATTTTGATTTTTTTGCTGGTGCCCGAAGCGGCCACCCAAAAACACTTGGAAATTCTGTCTGAAATTGCGGAGCTGTTGAGCAATGCCTCTGTCAGGGACGGCATGTTGGTCAGCCCTTCAGCCCAAAGCCTGCACGCGCTCATCGCCCATTGGGCGCCCGCCAACTGACGCCGCGCATTCGCCTATCAACAAACCGAGGTTGCGATGAAGCCTACCGCCGTCAGTGCCGATGCACTGTTTGAAGATCACCGGGGCAAACTCAAATGGCAGTGGATTGCAGGCCTAGGCGCCTCAGAGCGTCGATTTGATGAAGTGGCCGTCCGCGCCGCCCGATCGGGTGCGGATTTGGTGGGCTATTTGAACTACATCCATCCCTACCGCGTGCAAATTTTGGGTGAGCGTGAAGTCGCTTATTTAAGTCGCGGTAGCGAGGAAGACTGTATTCGCCGCGTCTCACGCATCGTGACTTTGGAGCCGCCAGTGCTAGTTTTGGCGGATGGTCAAACGGCACCTGAGGCCTTGCTTCGCGTATGTGAGCGGGCTCAAATTCCTATGTTTGCCACGCCAGAATCCTCGGCCTTCGTGATCGACGTGCTGCGAGCCTACTTGTCCAAGCACTTTGCCGATCGAACCACCATGCACGGTGTGTTCATGGACATTTTGGGCTTGGGTGTACTCATTACGGGCGAGTCGGGCCTGGGCAAAAGCGAGTTGGGCCTCGAGCTAATTTCTCGGGGCAACGGCTTGGTGGCGGACGATGCGGTCGATTTGTTTCGCATCAATCAAACCACCATAGAGGCACGCTGTCCAGAGTTGTTGCAAAACCTGCTAGAGGTGCGTGGCATCGGTCTGCTAGACATCCGGGCCATCTTTGGTGAAACCGCTGTGCGCCGCAAAATGCGCCTGAAACTCATTGTGCATTTGGTCCGCCGCGAAAATTTTGAGCGCGATTACGAGAGAATTCCCAGCGAGCCCCTGATGCAAGATGTGCTGGGCATTCCAGTTCTCAAGGTGGTAATTCAGGTGGTGGCGGGTCGCAACATTGCGGTGTTGGTGGAGGCCGCTGTGCGCAATACCATCTTGCAAATGCGCGGCATTGATACGTACCAAGATTTTATGCAACGCCAGCGTTTGGCCATGGGCGATGGCTAAATTAGCAGGGTCTGACTGACTTTGACGGTCAGACTCAGTCGGTTTGGTTCAGGGAGCGTTTCGGTGAGGGCAGGGATTGCGCGTGCAATGGGCATACAAACTCAAGGCATGGTCGGCAATGACAAAACCTTTGGCCAAAGCCACATCGTGTTGACGCTTTTCAATCTCTGCATCATAGAACTCTTCGACTTTGCCGCAGTCTAAGCAGACCATGTGGTCATGGTGCTGCCCTTCGTTCAATTCATAGACAGCTTTGCCGCTCTCAAAGTGATTGCGGCTCAGGAGGCCGGCTTGCTCAAACTGTGTCAAAACGCGGTACACGGTGGCCAAGCCAATGTCGGCATTGTCTTGCAGGAGGTGCTTGAAAACATCCTCGGCCGTCATGTGCCTTTGAGCCCCCTTTTGAAAGATTTCAAGTATCTTTTGTCGAGGAACGGTGGCCTTGAGTCCAGTGCTTTTGAGTTCGTCCATGAAAATTGGTTTGCAAATGAAAGACAGGGGCTTGGTGAATTTGACTCACCAGAGCCGAATGCTACCGCTACAATGAGTTAATCATATGGTCTGCCAAGCATCCATGAAAAAACAAAATCAAATTTCTCAGCAAGTTTCTGGCTTTCATCAAGGCCAACCTGGCGCCCAACCCCAGCGCGCCATGGGCCTTCGGCTATTGGGTCTGGTAGGCGTTGCTTGCCTTTTAAGCGCCTGTAGCGTGCCCCGCCTCAACATTTCTGCAGCCAACCTCCCTGTGCTGTACATCCCAGAAGTGGTGCAAGGCAACTTCATTTCCCGCGAGCAAAAGGAATTTCTGAAGCCCGGTTTGTCGCGCCAGCAAGTCAAAGAAGTGTAGGGCACCCCCCTGGTTGCCAGCGTTTTCCACGACCAGCGCTGGGACTATGTCTTCACCATCCGTCGGCAAGGTGTTAAACCGCAAAGCTTTACCCTCAATGTGTGGTTCAAGGGCGATGTCCTAGACCGCGTCACGGGCGACGATTTACCCAGCGAAACTGAATTTGTCACGCAGTTGGTTGCCAAAAAAGCAGGTCTCAAAGTGCCTGTGCTCGAGGCCAAAGAAGAAGACTTGCGCAAGTTTCCAGCGCCCGTTCGCAAGGCCGATCCTGCGCCAGCACCTGCGCTGCCATTGCCAAGTTCTTACCCTCCGCTTGAACCCGCTGCACGTTAAGCACACCCATGACATCAGTTTCTGCAACTTCACAAGGCACAGCTTCGCACGCAGTTGCGGTGGCCGGCGCATCGGGCCGCATGGGCCAAATGCTCATCGAGGCCATTCTTCAATCTGACGATTGCCAGTTGTCTGGCGCACTAGACTTGCCCAGCAGCCCTGCTGTGGGAACCGATGCAGGCGCGCCCATGGGCAAACCCACCGGCATCTTGGTCAATGGCGACCTCCATCAAGGCCTGCAAAACTCACGTTACCTGATTGATTTCACCCGACCCGAAGGCACCCTGGCCCACCTCAAGGTGTGCCAAGCGCTAGGCGTCAAAGCGGTCATTGGCACCACAGGTTTTACGGAAGCCGAAAAAGCCGAAATCAAAGCCATTGCCAAAGACATTGCCATCGTCATGGCCCCCAACATGAGCGTTGGCGTTAATGTCACCCTCAAGCTGCTCGAAATGGCTGCCAAGGCTTTGGCCACCGGTTACGACATTGAAATCATCGAAGCCCATCACCGCCACAAAGTCGATGCGCCGTCCGGTACAGCACTCAAAATGGGCGAAGTCATTGCCGGTGCATTGGGCCGAGATCTCAAAGATTGTGCGGTTTATGCCCGCGAAGGCGTCACTGGCGAGCGCGACCCGTCCAGCATCGGTTTTGCCACCATTCGCGGTGGCGACATTGTGGGCGACCACACCGTTTTGTTTGCTGGCACCGGCGAGCGCATCGAAGTGACTCACAAGTCTTCAAGCCGCGCCACCTACGCCCAAGGCAGTTTGCGTGCCGTTCGCTTTTTGGCAGGCCAACAAACGGGCCTCTTCGACATGTTTGATGTCTTGTCCCTGAAGTAACTGGGCGGCCAGCATGAGTCTGCTGACATTTTGGGCACAAGGCGACTTTGTCATTCGGTTCGTCGCCGTTGCTTTGTTGGCATTGTCAGTCAGCACTTGGGTCGTCATCCTTTGGAAATTCAGTTTGCTCAGGCGGGTCAAGGCCGATGTGCCCCAATGCACCGCAGCCTTTTGGCAAGCAGCTCAGTTTGAAGAAGCCCATTCTCGCGTCGCCCAATTCGACCGCGACCATACTGTTTTGCCCCTGTTAGAAGCCAGTCTCCTGCCTTTGGGTGGCACCTTGGCCGCTGCCGGTGAGCGCCAACACCAGCTCACCCGCGTTCTGCGAGACAGCCTTCAAAACACCCTCAATCGCTTGCAGTGGGGTCAATTGATGTTGGCCACCGCTGGCGCAATTTCCCCATTTGTCGGCTTGTTGGGGACAGTCTGGGGCATTTTCAACGCCATGAGTGGCATGGCCGAGGCCGGTCAAATCACCTTAGACCGCGTGGCAGGTCCGGTGGGTGAGGCCCTGGTCATGACCGCTGCCGGTTTGGCGGTGGCCATACCCGCGGTGTTGGCTTACAACGTGTTTGGCCGAACTGTGTCCAACATCGAGATTGTGCTGGAAGGCTTTGCCCAAGACCTTCTGAACCTGCTCACGGGCCGTCACAATTAAGCATTGACATGGCTTTTGGTCGCTTTCCTAGAACGCCGCAGGCCAAGCCCTTCAGTGACATCAATGTCACGCCTTTGGTCGATGTCATGTTGGTTTTGTTGGTTATTTTTATCCTCACGGCGCCCTTGTTGACCAGCGCCATTCGGCTCGACTTGCCGCAGTCCAAAGCTTCCCAAGCCGGCGAAGCACCCGAATCCATCTCTCTCAGCCTGACTAGCGCTGGCGAAATTTTCCTCAACGACAAGCCCATTAGCATGTTGGCATTGCCCAATGCCTTGCAGCAAGTCGCCATTCAAAAGCCCCTAGCGGAAGTCCAACTCAGGGCCGATCAAGCGGTGCCCTACGGCCAAGTCTTGAACCTGATGGGCTTGGCCCAGCAAGCAGGTTTGACGCGCATCGGTTTTGTCACAGCACCGAGCGCTGCGCCAAGCCCTTGATGGGGCCTTGAAAGTCTGAACGCCTGACTTCCTGACCGCTGGTTTGTGAATTGATTCAAGCCGATACAGTCATTTGCACTGGCCGAGGCGTGAGCCCTCTGCAAACCCCTACAATTTGCACCATCATGCAAGACAAGTACAACCACCTCGAAGTTGAGCCCGCGGCCCAAAGCCAGTGGAATGCTCGCGATGCCTACCGGGTCACCGAAGACGCCAGCAAAAAGAAGTTTTACGCCTGCTCCATGCTGCCCTACCCCAGCGGCAAGCTGCACATGGGCCACGTGCGCAACTACACCATCAACGACATGCTCACGCGCTATTTGCGCATGAACGGTTACAACGTGCTCATGCCCATGGGCTGGGACGCCTTTGGCTTGCCTGCCGAAAACGCTGCGCTCAAAAATGGTGTGCCGCCTGCTAAGTGGACCTACGAAAACATCGCTTACATGAAGAAGCAGATGCAGGCCATGGGCTTGGCCATCGACTGGAGCCGCGAAGTGGCCACCTGCGATGCCAGCTACTACAAGTGGAACCAGTGGTTGTTCTTGAAGATGCTCGAAAAGGGCGTGGCTTATCGCAAAACGCAAGTGGTCAATTGGGACCCAGTTGATCAAACCGTGTTGGCCAACGAACAAGTGATTGACGGCAAAGGCTGGCGCACGGGTGCGGTGGTCGAGAAGCGCGAGATCCCTGGCTACTATTTGAAGATTACCGATTACGCCGAAGAGCTGCTTGACTTTGTCACGGGCGACAAGTTGCCCGGTTGGCCCGAGCGCGTGAAGCTCAAGAAAATTGGATTGGCAAGTCCACGGGTGTGCGCTTTGCTTTTCCGCACGACATTCGCGGCGCAGACGGACAGCTGATTCAAGATGGCAAGATGTTTGTGTTCACCACACGCCCCGACACCATCATGGGCGTGACCTTCTGTGCGGTGGCGCCTGAGCACCCATTGGCTGCACACGCTGCGCTGACGCAACCTGCCTTGGCCACATTCATCGAGACGTGTCAAAAGGGCGGCACCACCGAAGCCGAGTTGGCTGTCAAAGAAAAAGAAGGCATGCGCACCGGTTTGTCCGTCACGCATCCGCTCACAGGCAAGCCTGTGGAAGTGTGGGTGGGCAATTACGTCCTCATGAGCTATGGCGATGGTGCTGTCATGGGCGTACCAGCCCACGACGAGCGCGACTTTGCGTTTGCGCTCAAATACCAACTGCCCATCCAACAAGTGGTGGCTTCCAAAGGCGTGACGTTCAGCCACACAGAATGGCATGATGGTTTTGCCGACAAGGTCAACGGCGTTTTGGTCAACTCTGGCCCCTACGATGGCCTGAACTTCAAAGAAGCTTTAGAAGCCGTTGCGACCGACTTAGCTTCTAAAGGTTTGGGCGAGAAGAAAACCACTTGGCGTTTGCGTGACTGGGGCATCAGCCGCCAGCGCTATTGGGGCACCCCCATTCCGATCATCCATTGCGATGAGCATGGTGCAGTGCCCGTGCCCGAAAAAGATTTGCCCGTGGTTTTGCCACAAGATTGCATTCCCGATGGCTCGGGCAATCCGTTGCACAAGCACGAAGGTTTCCATGCTGGTGTGACGTGTCCGGTGTGCGGCAAGCCCGCACGCCGCGAGACCGACACGATGGACACGTTTGTGGCTTCGTCGTGGTACTTCATGCACTATTGCGACCCGACCAATACCGACGCGAT
>JACCDY010661453.1_pt1 | contig 22529 bp, 23 predicted proteins | sample 7446391 | NCBI WGS metagenome assembly JACCDY01 (sample SAMN15323451, study PRJNA562643) | freshwater metagenome | isolation source: river surface water | place: USA:Blue River Watershed | collected 2017-08-18 | reverse complement strand
GAACAACCTTTGAGATTGCTGCCAAGCGTTTGTCAGCCGATGTGATTAATTTAGACATCCAAACATCATCCACGGCTAAAGGTGAAACATTGCTGGACACCATTGATAATTTGGTGGCGATGCAGGCTGATATTTTTGTGGTGCGACACAAGACAACGGGCGCAGCGGTAGAGGTAGCGCAACACTTACCACCTCATGTGCATGTGATTAACGCAGGGGATGGCACCAACCAACACCCGACGCAAGGTTTACTCGATATGTACACCATGCGCCACTACAAGCAAGATTTCACAAAGATCAAAGTAGCGATTATTGGCGACATCGTGCATAGCCGTGTGGCTAAATCAAATATCGCCGCATTAAAAACATTGGGTTGCCCAGAAATCAGAGCGATTGGTCCAGAAAGTCTTTTACCGAAAGACTTGAATGTGATGGGCGTCAAAATCTACAACAACATCGAGGAAGGTCTCAAAGATGTTGATGTAGTAATGACCCTCAGAATCCAAAAGGAACGGATGGAGTCTCATCAAATTCCACAGGGTGATGAGTTCTTTAAGCAATGGGGCCTAACCAAAGAGCGACTCCAGTTGGCTAAGCCGGATGCCATCGTGATGCACCCAGGACCAATGAACCGTGAAGTGGAAATTGCCAGTGATGTGGCGGATGGGAAGCAAGCCGTCATCCTCAAACAAGTCACCTTTGGCATTGCGGTGCGTATGGCGGTGATGTCGATTGTGGCAGGTAACTCCTAACCCAACGGTTGTCTTTAGAGTCACAAACACTCTAGTGAAAAGTTGATACCAATATGGGTGCATGGTCATGGGGGTGGGCTTTTAGAAATCTAGTGGCAGAACTTCTGATGCCGCCTGGCATCTGGTTGGTGATCATTGCCCTGGCATTTTTATTTGTTAAAAGCAAGCGCGCCAAGAGTTCATTGATCATCATCTGCCTTTTAATGATTTGGATTAGTTCTACCAACTACTTTGCCAATCAAGTAACCACGATGGCTGGTTCTTTTTTGCATTGGCCAGCCCCTCTATCGGTCACTCAAGTTCGTCACAAAAATCATCATAAGATGCCACAAGCCATCATCATTCTCGGCGGCGGCAGAAGAGTCGGTGCATTAGATGCTCCGTCTCAATATCAGCATCAAGACGTGAGTGTTGCCTCGATGGAGAGATTGAGGTTGGGTGCCAGATTAGCAAAAGTAACTGGGCTACCCATCTTGGTGACTGGTGGAGCGCCTGATAGGGTGAGTGAAAAAGATATCCCAGAAGCAACGCTGATGAGTCATGTGCTTCAAGATGAATTAGGTATTAAGACCAATTGGATTGAGTCCAACTCAAATACTACTCAAGAAAATGCTCAAGAAAGTGCCAAAATTCTTAAAAAAGAGGGGGTTCAAACTATCTATTTGGTGACCCACTTTTGGCACATGCCTAGAGCAAAAGCCATCTTTGAAAAAGAAGGGCTTCAGGTTGTAGAGGCTCCTATGGGGTATTACCAAAAGAACCAATTCACCCCCTTAGATTTTTACCCGAGTAGCGAGGGGTTTCAGCGCACCCGGTGGATTTTTCATGAAATCCTAGGTCAGCTCTGGTACAGGTTAAAATTCTAATAATTAGAAATAAATAGACCCAATTTATTGGGTTACTTTACAAATAGGGTATTGAATCGAGCACAGTATGTCAGAGCAATCATTCCAACCAATCGCTGATGATGAAATTTCTATCAAAGACATGATTGATTTCCTAATGGAGTCTTGGAAGGCAATCATTGCTACTGGGATACTCGGTGTGGCTGCTGCGCTTACTTTTGTGATGGTGACTCCAAGTCAGTATGAGGCTACTGCACAAATACAGATGGCGCAGATTAGTATCAGCAACAACAACACTAATCCTCTGGGATCCAATGTTGAGTTACCTAGTTTATTGATTGCTCGCCATCAGGTTCCCAGCACTTACACAGAAGATGAGATCAAGGCATGTGGCTTAGAAGGCAAAAAAATGCCCCAGGAATCTCTATCAAAGTTGGCAAAATTTACCCCTGTTAAAGGCGTCGATTCAATCGTTGAGTTAAAAATTAGATTAGAGTCAAAAGAGGGTGCTTTGGCCTGCGCACAAGCCTTATTTGAAAACGTGAAAGAATCTCAAAGCCTGATCATTAAGCCATACATTGAAGAGGCCAAATCTTTGTTGGCCAAATATCAAGTTCGTTTACAAGAAACTCAAGCGCTGGTGGCTAAAGCTGATAAATCTGGTTCGGCACTCTCGGCGGCATATTTGGCTAACAGAGATGAGGTCAAGTTTTTAACCGATGAGAGCATTCGCTTGAACGCACTGATTACTTCTGGAGACGCTCGTCAAACGAAATTGGTAGCCCCTGTTTACGTTTCTGATTTACCGGTGTTTCCTAAGAAGAGTGTTAGTTTGGTTGTGGGTTTGTTGGCTGGCTTGTTTGTGGGTCTTTTGTTGGTCTTGTTGCGTAAAGCTTGGAATAATTACAAAGCCGGCACCAATTGATATTGATTGATCCTAGGCATCTGATCGCATCATGAAGTGGCACCTCATTCAGACCAAAGTTCGAGAAGAGTTTCGGGCTCTAGAGAATCTTCAAAACCAAGGGTTTGAAGTTTTTTTACCCACTTGTCAGGTTGAGAAAAAGCGTCAACATGCCATTAAGCTCGCTACTGAGCCGCTCTTCTCGCGCTACCTATTCATTCGTTTGTCTGATGTGACCAGCAATTGGTTTCCTATCCGCTCGACCAGAGGTGTTGCGCAGCTCCTCAAATTTGGTCGATCGGCAGATCCAGTGGTGATTCCTGATGCGATTGTGGATTGTCTCAAGCAGCGTTGCGCCAAAGAAGAGCACTTGCATCAATTGTTCAATCCAGGTGATTTATTAGAAATCACGCAGGGCCCATTCAAAGGGCTAACGGGATTTTTTGAAAAACTTCAAACTATGCCCGATGGTCTGGCCAGGGCATTGTTACTGGTCGAGATTTTGGGCTCAGTACAGAAGTTACAGGTGTACTTGCCCCAATTAAGAAAAGTTGCTGTTTAGTTTCTTATAGAGCCTGCTGCGCTTGAAATGCTATCGCAGTAGTTTAAAGATGCTGGGGGTCTTGAATTTAACCACGGCGTTATACACCCACACATACGACACGCAAAATAGCAAGGCGTAAGATTGCAGTACCCAAGTGTTATCCCACCAAATGATCGCAGGAAACACCGCCATACTAGACAACAGCCAAAGGTAGGGGGAGGTTTTTGCGTTCTTGGCGTACGAGGCAGTTTCTTTGGTCTCGCGCACCTCTGCCCAACGAATCAAGCGACGATAGATGAGCGAGTGGAAGTGAGCACCATCAGGGAGCCCTGGATTTTTTCCTTGATGAACTTTTCGGCGCCAAATGGTGAACAGAGTTTCAAAAATAGGGTAGACGTTCACCAGTAGTGCGAACCATGGTGAAACTGCGGCGTTGCGTTTGACTAATAGTATGGACAGCACTGCTATTAAAAAACCAATCAGGTAGGCGCCACCATCTCCCAAAAAGATCAGCCCGCGCGGATAGTTCCAAATAAAAAAGCCGCCAATCGCCCCAATCACAATCAAACAGGCAGAGGCTAAGATGGGGTCGCCCACCTTGAAGGCAATGTAGCCGATGGCCAGTAGGCTGATCATGGCCACCATGCTGGCCAAGCCATTGAAACCATCGATGATGTTGTACGCGTTGGCTAGGCCTGTGATGGCAATGATGGTGAACCCAATTGAAATAAAACTAATTGCTAAGAGATCATTGATCACGGGCACATGCAGATTGGTGATCCAAGCATCCATGTACTGACCAGCTAAAGCGGCAGATACAGCGGTAGCCAATAGTCGTGTCTTCACGCCTACTTTTTTGGTGACGTCTTCAAGGAGGCCCGCTAAAAAAGTAATCAGCGCACAGGCGATAGCTAATAGGAGTAAGCCCCCTCTTTCAAGTTGAAAAAAAAGTAGGGCGGATGTGGCGGTAATCAATATAGAAAAAAAGATACCCATGCCACCAATACGCGGCACCACATGGGTGTGGAACTTTTGCGGTCCTGATAAATCGTGGTCGCTCGAAATCTTCTCGTGCAGGTGTTGGTACCTGATCAAGCCCAGGGTGATGGCAAGGCTGAGCAAAAACGATAAGATTAAAAAATTCATGGCGTGATTATAGTTTTTTGCAATGCAAAAATGTACTATCCACCCCGGAAATCACTTATAATGTTCATAACTGAACGCAAAAACATCATATAGTTAACTATATAATTTCATTGGTCAAATAAAAATACTTGTAAAAAAGTAGGGCGGTAGCGTACTTTAAAACATACTGTTCAAAAGCAAAAGCAAAAGCAAAAGCAAAAGCAAAAGCAAAAGCAAAAGCAATTTTTAAGCCCTCCCATCAATCGATTTCATGCCCACAGAACTTCAATTCAGAGTACTAAGACTCCTAGAGTCCAACCCTCACCTGAGCCAGAGAGAGTTATCAAAGTCTTTGGGGGTGAGCTTGGGTGGCGTGAACTATTGCTTGAACGCCCTGATTGCCAAGGGTTCGGTCAAAATACAGAACTTTCGAAATAATCAAAACAAGTGGGTCTATGCCTATTTATTGACTCCGCAAGGCTTAGCTGAAAAACAGCGCTTACTGGGGCGTTTTTAAAACGTAAAATGCAGGAGTACCAAGTTTTGAAAGAAGAGATCGAGGCTTTGAGTCGTGAGGTGGGACAGCTGCTATCAACGGATGTAGATGAGGCTAGACTCTTGAGTTTTGCTGAACCAGTAGATGTGGGTGAAGCGAACGGGATCGGGCGCTAGCGAGCTTGATTTGTTTAACCTATGACAATTCAATTAGAGGCTGTCGTGATTGGTGCTGGGGTAGTTGGCCTAGCTTGTGCTCGAGAGCTAGCTATTAATGGTTTTGAGACCTATGTTCTCGAAAAGGAATCTTCATTTGGTAATGGAATCAGCAGTCGAAATAGTGAAGTCATTCATGCTGGACTTTACTATCCTACTAATTCCCTAAAAGCCAAGCTTTGTGTTGAGGGTCGAAAGCTGCTATACGAATATTGTCTTAGTAGAAATATTCCGCATAAGAAAATTGGAAAATGGGTTGTCGCAAAAAAAGAGCAGGAAAATAATTTACTGAATATTTATCAGCAAGCATTAGCTAACGGTTGTCATGAGGTTGCATTTATTGATAAAAGAGAAGCGCTGAGTGTCGAGCCAGAATTATCCGCAGATTTGATCTTGAGCTCCCCAGAAACTGGTATTGTTGACGTTCATAGTTTGATGATGGCATTTCTTTCTGATTTTGAATCTGACGGTGGCCATGTAATTTTTAATTCCGAGGTAAGCTCCTGGGAGTTGAGTGATCGCGGAATTTGCTTAAGGCTAAATGATGCTGATCAAACAACTATTGAGGCAAAGTATGTGGTCAATAGTGCTGGACTCTATGCGGTCCCATTATTAGAAAATCTAGTTGGATTTCCTAGGGATCTTATTCCTTCCTACTGGTATGCCAAAGGAAATTACTTTTCCCTGGCTGGTACTTCGCCCTTCTCGCGGTTGATTTATCCATTACCAGAAAGAGATGGTTTAGGAGTTCACTTAACCCTTGATCTTGGGGGTAAGGCAAAATTTGGTCCCGACGTTGAGAGAGTTTCAGATTTAGATTATGGCGTGAATCCTGAAAGAGCTTTTTCTTTTGTTCAGGCTATTAAGTGCTATTGGAAAAATATCGAAATCGATTTGCTACACCCGGATTATTCAGGTATTCGCCCTAAGATTGGTTGGGGGGATGGTAGCTATAGCGATTTTTTGATTCAGGATCAAAGGATCCACAATATAGCAGGATTAGTTAATCTTTTGGGGATAGAATCACCGGGAATAACTGCTTCTCTCGCTATAGCTGGCGCCATTGCAAAAAACTTGAGAGACTAGCACGTGATCTCTTATAATTATTAAAAGTTACCGTACGATAGTCTAATTCGTCCTGGTAAAAAGAAGAAATCAAAAAATGATTATTGTTAGAACCCCTTTGCGTATTAGTTTTTTTGGTGGCGGTACAGACTTCCCTGAATTTTTTTCGTATCATGGTGGCGCTGTTTTAGGAACAGCAATTGATAAATACATCTATCACACTGTTTCTCATGTGCCTTCTTGGTTATTTGATCATAAGATTCGCTTTGCTTATCGCAAGGTTGAATTTGCAAACAGTTTGGATGAGATTGAACATGTCCCTTTTCGGGAAATTTTACGGCACTGCGATGTTCCTGAAAACGTTGAGGTTAATTTGGCATCAGACCTCCCTTCATTCAGTGGTTTGGGTTCCTCTTCGAGCTTTACAGTGGGCCTGATAAAGGGTTTACATGCCTTCAAGGGTAAGCATATCAATCAAGAGCAGTTAGCAAGCCAAGCTATTTATATTGAAAGGGAAGTTCTTAATGAGGCCGTCGGTGTGCAGGACCAAATCTTTGCTGCTTATGGAGGGCTAAATCTAATTCAATTTTCTGCTAGTTCCAATTTTTTGGTGGAGCGCATTAGCTTGGGCTCAGAGCGCATAGAGGAGTTGGATAAAAGCTTAATGCTCTTTTTTACGGGCATCACTCGCCGCGCCCAAGAGGTTGAAAAAAAGAAAATTCAAAATTTAAAAGACATAAGCAGTAATTTAAAAAACATGTTGAGCATGGTTGATCGCGCTCATGATGTTTTAACTGGCAGTGGAAGTCTTTCAAAATTTGGAGATCTTCTACATGAGACATGGATGGAAAAACGTATGCTCAACTCAGCTGTAAGCAATCCTGAGATTGATGGCTTGTATAAACGGGGTATTGATGCTGGCGCTCTAGGTGGCAAGCTCCTTGGGGCAGGTGGCGGAGGGTTTATGCTTTTCTTTGTTCCGCCCGAAAAGCAGAATGATGTTCGTTCTGCATTGGCAGATTACAACGAGGTTAAATTTACTATTAATGCACCAGGTAGCTCGATTATCCATGGTTAATTTATTAGGTGAGTACTAATGCAGAATTTTTTTAAAGACCAAGTTAAAAATTTAGAAGATTGCTTGGGAGTGTTAGATTCTTCTGAGTTTCAATTGAAATTAGATTCAGTCATCCAACTGCTTTCGGTTACTCTTATTGGTAATAAGCCAGTTTTAGTTTGCGGAAATGGTGGTTCTGCTGCTGATTCTCAACATATTGCTGGAGAATTAGTTGGAAAATTTCTCAAGGAGCGTCGAGCGTTAAATGTTAGGGCCCTAAGTACAGATACCTCAGTCATTACCGCTTGGGCTAATGATGTTTCCTATGACACTGTTTTTGCAAGGCAGGTGGAGGCCTATGCCCAAACCGGCGGTGTTTTATGGGCAATTTCCACCAGTGGAAATTCAAAGAATGTCCTCTTTGCCGCGAAAAAAGCTAAGGAATTAGGAATGTCTGTTGTTGGGTTAACTGGTGAGGGTGGCGGATCTCTTTCTCAGGTGGTTGATATTTTATTAGATGTACCGTCAAAAATAACCCCTCGCATTCAAGAGATGCATATGATGATCTATCACTATATATGTGAGGCCGTGGAATCTAATTTTTAGGAGAAGTTGTGAATATATTAATTACTGGTGGCGCTGGTTATATTGGTTCGGTATTGGTGCCTAAACTTTTAGGCGCTGGTTATGCAGTTACCGTATTGGATAACTTTATGTTTAGCCAGGCATCACTCACTGAGTGCTGTGGTTATGAAAGTTTTGAGGTTGTTCGTGGAGATTGTAGAGACGAGTCTTTGGTTAAAAAATTATTAGCCACTGCAGATGTTGTGATTCCACTGGCTGCTTTGGTTGGTGCACCACTTTGTAAAAATGATCCTATTGGTACACGAACAATTAATCAAGAAGCAGTTGAGATGCTGTGTCGATTGGCAAGTCCTGCTCAGCAAATCCTCATGCCAGTAACTAATAGTGGTTATGGAATTGGTGAAAAAGACAAGTATTGCACTGAAGACAGCCCTTTAAATCCTATCTCTTTATATGGCATCACTAAGGTAAATGCTGAAAAGGCTGTACTTGCACGAGAGAATAGCGCTACATTCAGATTGGCTACAGTCTTTGGAATGTCCTCTCGCATGAGAACGGATCTACTCGTTAATGACTTTACTTATAGGGCATTGCATGACCGTGCGGTAGTAGTCTTTGAGGGCCACTTTAAAAGAAATTACATACACATTCAAGATGTGGCGAATGTATTTTTACATGCATTGCAGAATTTTGAGCAGATGCGTGGCAAGGCTTATAACGTAGGCTTAGATGATGCTAATTTATCTAAATTAGAGTTGTGTCAGGCCATTCAACGTCATCTGCCTGAGTTTGTATTTCTGGAGGCTCCAATTGGAGAGGATCCCGACAAGCGGGACTACATAGTCTCCAATGCGAGACTTGCTAGCACTGGCTTTAAGCCCCAATGGAGTTTAGATAGGGGTATTAAGGAGTTGATTAAGGGCTACACAATGCTCAGAGATTCACGTTATGCCAATGTGTAATATTTAATATGAATTGCATAGTTGTAGTTTTGGCGGGGGGCATGGGGACCCGAATTCGTCATCTCTTGCCAGACTTGCCTAAACCGCTAGCCCCCGTATTTGGACACCCTTTTTTGGAGTGGATTCTTCGCTTCCTTTCCAAGCAAGGGTTGCGGAGAGTAGTTTTGTCTACAGGATACCTGGCAGAAAAAATTCAATATTTTATAGAGAGTAGAAAATCTCAAACATTGGATATATCTTGCGTTGAGGAAAAGATGCCGCTTGGGACAGCCGGCGGAGTATTAAATGCTCTAGATAAGTCGGGGGAAGACTTTGAGATAGTTTTAGTGCTTAATGGAGATTCTTTGGTGCTAGCAGATTTAATGCCCTTATTGAATTCGCTTCAGGATCAATCAATTGATGCGGCCATTTTAGGTGTTGAGGTAGGTGATGCACTGCGTTACGGTACATTGAAGTTCGGTAATGATGGGCTACTTGTGGGTTTTGAAGAAAAGAAACCTGGAGCTGGGGTGATAAATGCAGGCGTATATTTGTTTAGAAAAAAGGCCCTGGAAAACTTCACTCGTGAAAAATCTTTAAGCTTTGAAACAGAGGTTTTCCCAAAAATGCTTGCCGATAAATTGAAAATCCAGGTTATTACCTCCAATGCGCCTTTTATTGATATTGGAACAGAGGACTCCCTCAAAGAGGCCGATCTTTTTATTGAGAATTACAAACCATATTTTAGCTAGGATCATAGATGCCAAAAAAAATATTACTAACAGGCTCAACAGGATTTTTAGGTCGTCACACGAAGCCTATACTGGAGATAAAGTATGGCAAAGAAAATGTTGTGTCGGTAAGTTCATCAGATTACGATTTAATGAGGTCCGATCAGACTGAAAAAATGTTTAAACAAATAAATCCTGATGTGGTCATTCATTATGCGGCCTATTCTGGGGGGATAGCGGCAAATCGCACTTTTCCAGCCGATTTTTATTACAGAAATACACTTCTGACAGCAAATGTATTCGAATATGCAGCAAAGTTTGGAGTTAAAAAATTAATTTATCCAATGGGAGGGTGTTCTTATCCAGCAAAGGCCACAAGTCCAATAGATGAAAGTCAACTTTGGAATGGCTATCCTCAAGAAGAAAGTGCCGGCTATTCAACGGCAAAAATGATGGGGGTAGTTGCCGCTAAAGCATATCGGCAGCAGTTTGGGTTAAATGCTACGGTGCTAATCCCTGGAAATATGTATGGCGAGTACGATAATTTTAATTCCTTGGAAAGCCATGTTGTGCCAGGAATGATTCGCCGATATTACGAGGCGAATCTGTCAGGAGCTAAGTTTGTTGAGATGTGGGGTACGGGTACACCTCAAAGAGATTTTGTATACGCAGGCGATGTGGCGAAATTAATTCCCTATTTCATAGAGAATTTTGATGCTGTTGGCCCAATAAATATTTCTTCAGGAGTATCAACCCCAATAAAAGTCTTAGCAGAGGAAATTGCCAAATTGGTTGAGTACTCAGGGGAAATAAGATGGGATACATCAAAGCCTGATGGTCAGATGGTGAAGATATTTGACACTGATAGGTTATCTGGATTGGGCTTGTCCTGCGAAACATCTCTAGCAGAGGGTCTGGAGAGAACTATTAAATGGTTTAGTTCGAACTATGAGAATGCTGGAGACGGGTTGCGACTATGATTTATATTATTGGCGGGAATGGATTTGTCGGCTCTGGATTTGCAAGGGTGTTGAAAGCCCAAGGAATTAAGCATGCAGTTATCACTAAAGATAATGTTGATTCATATAGTGGTGTAGAGTGCGATCTTTTAATAAATGCAAATGGAAATTCGAAGAAATACCTATCAGAGCAAGATCCACTCCTTGATTTTAATCTTTCGGTATCAAGCGTACTAGAATCGCTTTTAAAGTTTAAATATAAAAAATATATTTTTTTATCTTCGGGCGATGTATATCCAAACCAATCTAATCCAGACCTTACCAATGAGAATCAGTTATTGGATGTTTCAAAACAAAGTCGATATGGCCTGCATAAATTTTTGGCTGAACAATTGGTAGTAAATTATGCAAAAAATTGGTTGATATTCAGAATGGGAGGTTTTGTTGGAGAGGGCCTGAAGAAAAATGCCGTTTTTGACATTATTAACAATCGGGATGTATGGTTATCAGCGGATTCAGAGCTACAGTTTATAAACACTAATACCGCAGCAAAAATAATGCTTGAAATCGCAATAGGTGATTTGAGTAAAGAGATAATTAATTTTGGAGGGGATGGTGTAATTAAAATTTCAAAAATACACACAGATGCAAAGTCTACCTCATGTTATTTACCTCATGCCAAAAAAGTAAGATTTGAATTAAATTTAGATAAATTAAAGAAAATAGTCAGAGGTAGAATACCGACATCAAATAATGAAGTTATTGATTACATAAAGCTATGGAAAGAGTCTATATAAAATGCAAATGTTGAGAAGATTTGAAAATACAAATGGAATTGACTTAATAGATGCTGGTGATATTGGTTTATTTATGATAGTTAAGGATAATTTATACAAAATCAGCGTAGAAAAGAATAGAAAAAATTATCCAATAAGCAAGCAGTATGAACGGCTCGAAAAGGGTTTAAGACCCATAATTACAACGAAAGATTTAGCACTAAAAAGAGATGCAAGATATGTTTTGTATCACTTATTTCAATATTTTGTTGAAAATATAAGCGATTTTTCATTTCTTGACGTTGGAGCATTCGTAGGTGACGTTAGTCTTAGATATGCATTGTTTTCTAAGGATATTAATAAAAAAATTGACTTTCACTGCTTTGATCCGACCATTTCAGGAGATCTTATACCATTTAATGCTCAAATTAACGGGCTTGAGGAGTATATTAAATACCATCCTCTGGCAATAGGAGAAATCGATGGCTTTGTTACTTTTCTACAGCGTAATGGATTTAGCGATAGTAGTAGATTTAGTGCAATTAATGAGGTAGCAAATACAATTGTTCCAAGCATAAAGTTATCTACTTTTATAAAAAATAATAATATAAAAAATGCAATTTACAAGCTTGACACAGAAAATTTAGAAGCCGTAATTTTAAATGATATTAAAAATCATATTGATAATAGTTATAATGCACTATTAATTGAGTATCACATATCGCAAGAAAACGTTAGAAAAGCAGTGGTTGAGTTAAGAGATACGCATTATTTATGGGATGTAGGATACGTACCAAGACCATTTTGCTGTAATAGAATAGATAATATTGAAGAATTTAACAAGACAGTTAAAAGAAGAAAATACGGATACACGGACGTATTGGCTATATCAAAAAACTCTCCGAATATAGATAAAATCATAAATATACTTGATGCAACAATTAATGAAAAAGAAATATTCACATTAATTTATTAATATGAATATATAATTATGATAAAAATCAAGGGGGAAATTTACTATATAGCTACAAAAATTGCCTCGCTCCTAGCAGTTCCAGCATCAATATATTTTATTTCAACTAGAATGTCCGCAATAGAGCAGGGGTATTATTACGCAATGCTCTCATTGATTCAAGTGCAAATATTAGGTGATTTTGGTTTTAATGTAGTGCTATCACAGTATATTAGCCATGAATGGGGATCTATTCAAAAAAATATCGATGGCGCAAAGGATAGATTATCGTCGTTGCTTAAAATAGCGTTTCTATGGGGCTCAATAATTCCTGCACTTACGGCATTGCTGGTTGCAACTGGAGGCTATTTTTACTTCAATAATTTAGTGGAAAAACCGACGGAATGGGTAACCCCTTGGCTTTTATTGGCAATTACCATTGCAATAAACATGTTTGGATCTACATTGAGGGTTATTGCGGAGGGTTGTTACAAAATCGAAAAGGTACAAATTGCAAGTCTAATATCCTTATGTTTAGGAATGGTAGCCTTATGCTTATCGTTGCATCTTGGATTGAAGCTCTACTCGTTGGTAATTTATCAGGCTATTCAGGGTATTTTACTATTTGGAATATTGGCGTATATAAATATTGACCTACTTAAACTGTTCAAAATGAAGGATTTATCCTCAAAAATTTATTGGGGCAGGGATTTTATTAGGCAGCAGATTAAAGTTGGAATTAGCTGGATATCGGGATATTTAATGTATCAGTCATTTGTTCCAGTTCTAATGGTTACTACAGGCCCAGAATCTGCGGGTAAATTTGGCCTCTTGTTACAGGCATACAATTTTACACATTCTATTTCAATGGTTTGGCTGAACAATATTCAGCCATATTTTGGTGGTTACTGGGCCACTAATAATATAAGTAAAATTAAAAAATTAACAAAAAAAATTATAAATAAGAGCATTATTACAGCATGCGTATTTGTTTCTATGGCTATATTATCAATATTTATATTGAAGTTATATTATCCATTGGTCGGCAATAGATTTTCTGAGATTTCTATATGTATTATTATGCTACTAGTAGTTATTTTGAAACAAGAGCAGGCGGTCTATACATCGGTAATAAGATATTCAAAAATTGAGCCTTTTTTATATCCGACACTAATTGTATCTATATTAGTAGTTATGTCTAATATACTATTTTCTAGATATTCAGTTTTAATCGTTGCAATTATATATTTTATATTAAACGGAATTATTTTAACGAAAATTACAAAAAATATATATTTTAATAAAATTGAAAAACAGTAATTAATATAATGAAGTTTATTTCCTTATGCTGGAATCTTATTGATGAGTCAGGTCATAATGCCGCCTATTCAAGATCATTTACACAGGCGCTTGCAATTTTAGGTCACGAGAACCTTGTGCTGGTGCCTAAGCATTGCACAGCGGAAAGAAAATTAGGAAGTTGGTATTATATATTTCCAAGAAGAAAAAATAATACTATATATAGTAAGATAAAATATCTAATAAATTTAACAATTTCACTTTTTGAATTCAAATTAGAGACAAGCAATAATATAATTTTTTTAGAGAGCTTTACTACAATTCAATTTATTATTACAATAATATATACATTATTAAAAAATAGTAATGTAAAAAATTTATGTTTACTTTTTAGAAACAATAATGATATAAATGAATTTAATATAATTATTTATAAAGTTGTTTTTCGAATTTTTAATTCTATTTCCCCAAAAAAATTATGTTTGTATACTGATAGTGATACTTTAAAAATTTTTTTTGAAGAAAAATTTAACTTACCATTTTGTGTTCTACCAATACCTCATACTGATAATATATTATGTTCAGAATTTTTTGAAAAAAAATCAAATAGTATTATTATGTGGTGGCCTGGAGCCCCAAGACCAGAAAAAGGTCTTCAGATAATAAATAAGATTAGTCATAAGGTTAATAATTTATCCAATATTAAATTATATTTATCAGAGAAAACACAGGGTGTGATTTTTTCAAATCAGGTTATAGCAACTTCTGATCCAATGTCCGAAATTGATTACGTTAATATGCTTCGGAAGTCTGATTTCATATTAATTCCTTACGACCAAAAAGTATATTCATTGGCAACTTCGGGAATCTTTGTTGAGGCGATTTTTTCAGGGAAAATTCCATTGGTAAGCAAGGATACTTGGATGGCTTCAGAGCTTATAAAAAATAATCTTCCTGAATTAATTTTTGATTGGACTAACCTTAATTTTTTGGATAACCTTAATGATATTTTATCAAATTCTTATATTATAAATAAATTGAAAATTATGAATCTTAATTACAGAAATTTTCATAATATCTCTTCGTATTCCATCGTATTAAATAAATCTCTGATGGAGAGCTCGAGATGAATATAGGAATTGATGGAAGAGTTTTAGTTGGAAGCTTGGCTGGTACAGGTCGTTATGTATATGAAATATGTAAGCAACTTGATTCCTTGCTCCCCGAGGCTAGTTTTTACGTATTTTCTCCTAGCCCCGTCAATAAGCCCTGTGAGAATGCTCGTTGGCATTATTGCGTGGATTCACTTCCATTTGCCTCCAAACTTAAACCTGTCATCTGGTTGAAATTGAGATGTGGATTTATTGCTCGAAATATAGATCTGGATTTCTTTTGGGGAACTTCACATTTTTTGCCATTTCTAAAAAAAAATGTCACGACTATTCTAACCGTTCATGATTTAGTCGCAAAACTTTACCCAAAAACTTTAACTTTTACACATTGGCTCTCCCATTATTTATTTTTTTCTACCGATATTCTTCGTGCGAATTACATAGCGGTCAACTCTGAGGGAACGGCTGCACGGCTAAATTCTTGGTTGGGGCGTAAAGCGGATGTTGTTGTTAAGCCTGCTATTTCGAATTTTTGGTCTCTTACGTCGGATATCAATGCAGAGTCTATTTTAGCTTCGCTCACTGTTAAAAAAAAATTCATACTAGCTGTCGGTACTCGAGAGCCTAGAAAAAATTTAATTGAACTAATCAACGCTTTCATAGGCCTTAAAAATTCTGGATTATTGCAAGACTATCAGTTAGTAATTGCAGGTGGTAAGGGTTGGCTTAGTGATGAGCTTTCAAGCGAACACGCATTGTATGTCTCTCATGACATTAAATTTCTAGGTTTTGTGTCCGATGAAGAGCTCAAAGCGCTTTATTGCAGATGCGCACTATTTGTTTTTCCATCAGTTTATGAGGGTTTTGGGATCCCCATCATTGAAGCTTTATCTTCGGGGGCAAAAGTTCTGGCTAGTGACACACCAGAAACTCGGGAGGCGGGCGGTGATGAGGCCGCTTATTTCATGGCTCAGGCCGGCGCCTTACAATCTTCAATAATTAGGGCGTTGAATCAGAATCCTAATATTGGGGGATCACAGTTTCCTATCTGGCGAAATGAGGCTGAAAAATTCTCAAAATTGATTCTCCAGGTCTATTTAAGGTAATGAAAGTTAGTTAGATTTTTTATGAGATTTTTTTCAGCCTCTAACTTCTTGTTTTCCTTGGCGATAATCCTTATTCCTATTGATCGGTTTCCCTATGGAATGACAGTCTTAAGAGAGTTTGGGGCTAGACCTACTAACTTCATATTATTGGTAATTTTAATATTTTTATTCGCTTTTTTTCTAAAGGGGAGACGCATAGATTTCCTTAATATTCAGCGTATGAAATTAATTCTATTTTGTATTTTATTTTTAGGATTAAATTCACTGGTGGTAATCTACCTTGGAGGTGGTCAAATTCTCGGTAGATCTCCTATTATTCAGTGGCTTTTACAATACCTCATAGTTATCTGGTTTTTTGTATCGTTAATACTTTGGATTTCATGGTTAGAGTCTATTAAGCCTGAGACCGATCTGGGTCGGCAGTTGCTGCAAAAAATATTTCTAGTTGCTGCTACGGTTAACTTAGCAATTTTTTGTATAGATTATTTCAGCGCAAATTCAGATGGGCTTTTAGAGCAAAACTCTTTAGCTATGGACTATTTGTATTTAATAAGAAGGAAAATTGATCCGCGACCATCTGGGCTTGGTAGCGAGCCTTCAATTATGGGAAGTTGGATTGCCTTTATGTGGCCGATTATTTTATTCAGTTCAGGTAGTTTAGTGAATTCTGGCCGGAAGGTGCTGAGCTACTGCTGTGTTGCTGTATTAGTTTTGACTGGTATTCTTTGTGGAGCACGCACATTTTTGGCGATTATGCTGATACAGCTTCTTATATTTTTCGCATTCCTGGGTAAAAAATATCAACTACAAAATTACGCTTATATTTTCATTGGCGCCGCAATAGTTACTTTTCTATTAGGAGCATTAAATTTTGAAAATTATTACCTTACACAAATATTATCGATAGCTAATATCGAAAATGAATCAACCGCAAACAGACTTAGCTCTGCTATAGCTGCATTTAAAATATCGATAGACTACCCAATTTTTGGAGTTGGAATTGGTCAATTTACAGCCTACTACCCAACTTATGTGCCTGACTGGGCATTGTCAGGTGCTGAGGCAAAGGACTATATATCTGGCAATATTGACGTAAAGATAAACACATTTAACTTGCCACTTAGATTGCTTGCTGAATTGGGTTACCCAGTAGGCTGTTTACTGATTGGATTAGTCGTGCTTCTGAGTTTTAGCCTCATGTATAACATTCGATACCAGCTATTTCATGGAATATTAAATGCTGGTTCAAAGAAATTCCTTGCTGGAATTGTATTGAGTTATTTTGGTGGGATTAGTTGGTGGTTGTCTCAAGACCTTACTAGTTATCAACCGGGGATTCTGGCTTTAGCTCTTGGTATATGGGCGAACAGATATTGTAAGAAATTGAAGAATACGGCTGACGGGAGAATTTGATGAATTTTGGATTTGATGGCAGAGTATTTGAGCATAAGATTGTCACTGGTGTTGAAAGATTTAGTCAATTAACTTTGAATGAATTAAATAAAATTTCTGAAATTAAGATTTATTCACCACCTCAAACATCAAATAGGTATTTAGACCATCTATGGACCTATACTGGGCTACCAATACAATGCACTTTGGATGGGATCGATGCTTTATATTGTCCGGCCTCATCTGCCCCTTTTAATCTTAGCTATAAAATTGGATTGGTAGTTACCATTCACGATATTTCATATCTTCGCTTTCCGGAGCATTATTCTCGCTCTTTTGCGGCATATTATAAATTCGTTTTGCCCCATATTATTAAACGAGCTGACGCAATCACAACAGTTTCTAATGTTGAGTTAAAAAATATAGTTGAGCACTTCCCAGAGGCGTCAACAAAAATTTCAGTCGTATATCCAGGAATTTCTGAAAAATTTCTGAATCTCGGGTTGGAAAGGGCGCCAATCATTCTAGCAGTTGGCTCTATAAATAAGCATAAAAATCTCACTACTTTAGTGAAAGCTTTTTCTCGATCCTTAGAATATATTCCGCATAAATTAATAATCGTGGGTGGTAAAAGAGATATTATTTCATCCGACTCTGAATTGCATGCTGCTATTAATTGCGTACCTTCAGATAGGATTGAAATAATGGGCCATATTCCAGATGTAGATTTAATTGAGCTATATAACAGGGCTGAAATATTTGTATTTCCATCCTTATTCGAAGGATTCGGAGCTGTGCCCTTAGAGGCCATGGCTAGTGGGTGCGCAGTGATTGCATCCAATGCAAGTGCAATACCTGAGGTATGCAAACATGCCGCTTATTATTTTGACCCAAAAGATGTTACATCACTGGCGGATGCAATTATTTTAGTTGCAAAGGATGTCGCCTTAAGAGAGTCCTTGGTTAACGCTGGCAAGGAAAGATCGTCATTATTTTCATATAAGAGAACTGCTCTAGAAATAAATGAATTACTAAACTTTTCAGCGCATAAAGCAGCTATAAGGACCAATCATGCCTAAATTTTTTAAACAATACTTGCTAATGCCGTTCAAATTTTCGGATATTTTTCACGAATTCAGGAATAAAAAGTTTAATTTCCTAGATATAGGCTGCGGAAATCATTCACCATCTCAAACAAAAATATTTTTTCCAAATTGCTTTTACTATGGCTTTGATCGGGAAAAATATAACATTAGCGAAGGAGATATAGCGCTTATGGAAGAATTTTATATGGGCGATTTGGATGATTTAACTTCACTTGATTCAGTGCCTAATAATTTTTTTGAGGTTATAGTTGTTTCGCATGTTATTGAGCACATAAAATTTGGCGAGCAAGTTTTGCAAAAATTAGCGTTGAAGCTCAAAGTGGGGGGTGTTATGTTTGTTGAATGGCCCTCTTCCAGATCATTGGCATTGCCCAGTATGCGAGGCACCCTAAATTTTTCAGATGATAAAACCCATATTAGACTTTACGATCTAATTTCAGTAGCAAATTTATTAATTGAGGCGGGGTGCAGGGTTGTGAAGGGCGGGCGTCGCCGATATTTTAGAAGAATATTGCTGATGCCTTTAGTTTTCATGAAAAATTTCCATGCGCCAGCGGGAGCATTCTGGGATTTATTGGGATTTTCAGATTATATCCTGGTGCGCAAAACAACCAAATAATTGAGGTAGAAGGTTACTGGTGATTAATCCAAAAATATTAGTTATTCTTGCGGCGTATAACGGCTCAAAATGGATAGTTGATCAAATTGATAGCGTTCTTCGACAAAGGAATGTATTTATAAATTTATACATCAGTGATGATCATTCAATCGACAATACAATCGATATTTTAGATAAATATTATGGCAGTAATGATCTGGTTTCAATTAATAAAAATCAATTAAATAGTGGATCTGCTGGCTTAAACTTCATTTCGAGTATTAGGGTGGCAGACGTTAGCGGATATGATTATGTGGCATATTGTGATCAAGATGATATTTGGAATCCGCAAAAGTTGTCGATTGCAGTCGAGTCTTTGGAAAAGACCCACTCTCAAGGTTACTCAAGTTCAGTTTTGGCATTTTGGCCCGATGGATCTGAAAAACTGCTGAGTCAATCAATAAATATTAGAAAGGCAGATTTTTTATTTGAAGGCGCTGGTCAAGGGTGTACGTTTGTAATGCGTGCGGAGGGCTTCAAAAAGTTACAAGAATTTTGTAACAAAAATTATGCATTGATTGCTAGTTTTCATTTTCACGATTGGCTAACTTATCTTCTGTTTAGAGTTTGGGGCTTTAAGTGGTTTTTTGATCAGCAGATATCCTTAAAATATAGACAACACTCTTATAATGATATTGGTGCTAGAAAAGGTTTTTTAGGCATCAGCAAAAGAATCTCTTTAATCAGAAACGGATGGTACCGTAATCAGTTAATTTTGGCTATGTCTATATATGAGGCTGCTGGTGGTAAAGATAATAAAATAATAAATTTTATAAATAAATTTAAATCAAGACCATCTTTTTTGAAGAAATTGTCAATCGGTATATTTTTGTTGGTTCATAGTCGTAGGCGCTTTGCTGATAGGGCTGTGCTTTTCTTTGCAGCAATTATTGGATGGATTTAAAAAATTTATGAACACATTTATCATTAAAAATTGCGTTATTTTTGGCGGAACGGGTTTTATTGGTTCTCACTTTACAAACTATTTGTTGAGCAATAATTTAGTTGAAAATATATATTTGTTTGACTTGAAACCAATCCGTCCATTTTTTGATATGGATGATAGTAGGGTCCATTATATATTTGGTGATGTACGTAATTCAATTAATGAAAACTTGCTACCTAATGAAATCTCAATAATTATGAATTTTGCTGCTATTCATAGAGAGCCTGGTCATGAGGATCATGAATATTTTGAAACCAATTTGCTTGGTGCTGAGAATGTAGGTAAATTTGCAGAGAAGGTGGGATGTCCAAATATTATTTTCACTAGCTCCATATCCCCATATGGCGTAAGTGAATCTGTGAAGGATGAGACAACGCTTCCTATCCCAGTTACTGCCTATGGTTCTTCAAAGTTGGCAGCAGAAAAAATTCATCAGATTTGGCAGGCAAAAGACACTAATAACAGACACCTGATAATTGCTAGACCTGGTGTAGTTTTTGGTCCAGGCGAAGGTGGAAATGTTTCACGTTTAATTAAGGCCGTTATCCATCGTTATTTTTTCTTTATGGGTAATCAATCGACACGTAAAGCGGGTGTTTATGTGAAAGAGCTTTGCAATGCCATGTGGTGGGTATTGCAGGAGTCAAAAAAAAACAGGGGGGGTGTCAGTCTCTTTAATATGACTATGAATCCCGGCCCCAGTATTGGTGAATATGTAAAAGCAGTATGCAAAACCCAAGGAATTACGAGGTTTGTTCCAACCGTACCCTACAAAGCGCTAATGTGTATTGCATACTGTATCGATGCCATAGCCAAACCTCTTGGTATCAAGCATCCATTTAGCCCAGTACGAATTCGTAAATTGGTGCGTTCTAATAATATCCTGCCAACATATTTGGTGAAGCATGACTATCAATTTCAATACACGCTTGACAGCGCTTTTGCTGATTGGAAAAAAAGCTGTCCTGAAGAGTGGCAATAAATTAAATATTATTTATAAAGACTTTTTTTATGAAATCTAAAGTAATTGAGCCCTCAGAGGCTTTTCCTTACACCCCTCCAACGTCAGAAATATTAAAAAAATATCCACATATTTTTGAATTAAAGGAAACATTGCCGCCCCGTTTTTTTAAAGTTTCCTTTGACAAGATTGTTGCCATTCTGTTGTTGTTAATTTCAGCTCCAATCTTGCTATTACTCAAATTGGCATTCTTAATCGAAGGTTGGCTCATTCCTGAAAATAAGGGCCCCATGTTTTTTTATTACAATGGGGTAAGTGCTGGCAAAATTATTCCTAAATATAAAATCCGCTTAATTAAAACTAAGTATATTGAGCCCGAAGGCGCAAAGCGCCATGACTGGATTGCCTACTCTGCTGAGTGGACTCCAGATAGTCGAACTTATGTTGGGCAATTTGTTAAAAAATTCTATCTTGATGAATTGCCCCAGTTCTGGAGCGTACTAAAAGGGGATATGAGTATTGTTGGGCCACGTCCTTTGTCTGTATTGCACTATGAGCGTGACCGAGCACAGGGAAATGTAACTCGATTTTTACTACGTGGAGGTCTTTTGGGCTTGGGTCATATTAATAAGGGCACCTCAGAAATGGGCAATCCAGTGTATGAGTATGAATACGTAGATCAATATCTCAAGCGTTCATCTTTTGGTTTGTTATGTCTAGATTTGTGGATTATTTGGAAGGGTGTTTTGGTGATTGTTAAGGGTGGTGGCCATTAAGTTTTAGTTAAAGCTAGCAACTCTCCAATTGCAGTTGAAAGTTGTCTCTGAATGGTGGTTTGATAATGCATCAAACGATCAAGTTGATCCAGGTCTGGTGTGGTAGCCTGCTCTTCGATGGGCCCCAATTTGTTAAAGTCGGCAATCTTTTGCGTACGTACGATCATTCTCATGATTTCTTGACCGTACCACTCGGCGGCTCGCTTTAATTCTTTTAATTCATCCCCTTTAATGCCTTCTTCAATGTTTAAATCTATTTTAGGCTTTTGATTTGCAAAAACTATTTTCCAATTAATACTTTGCGAATAAGGCTCATTACCTTCGGGTTTTTGTTTTGGGATTTTATTGGCAATAAACTCGCTGATAGTCAGTTCGTTTTTTGTGGCCTCGCCAAATAAATATTCACAGAACCTAGGGGTCTTATCTAAAAACTCTTCGTGAGTTGATGGCCTCTCAAAATCTACCCAGTAGTTCAATTCATTGCTGATTTCAATCTTTTCTAAATCTAGAATTTTTTCCTTACCACCAATTCTCATCGCTAAATTTAATGCCAATGATTTAGTCTCTCGATCCATTTCAAGGTGCCTAGCAAGTTCGTGGTATCCGCGACTTAGCGCTCTGCTTCGAAGAAACTGTGCATCGATTGTATTTTGTATACGCTCTAATTGAATATTTAACTTTGCGATACGCTCTAGCTGTAGTCGAACTAATGAGTTTGTAGTTGGATAGGATTCTTTTAGGTCCGATAATAGTGCGTCATATTTATTTTGCTCAGCATCATTTAGCAATCGAGGTGACGTTGCGCCATGCATAATGGCATTTTTTGATGATTTAGCTTTTCCGGACTCTGAGATCGGACCAGTGGAGATCTTTTTGGGTTTGGCATTTTGGCTAATATTTTTGTTTCTTTGGTTCAAAGCCGTGGTATTGATTCCTTAGGTATTGATAACTATATGTATAGTGCTTTTTGTCCGGTTCTGACCGGCTACTTACAAAATATATTTAAAATGAAGAGATGTCTATAAAAATCAATCCTGTCATTCTCTGCGGTGGTTCAGGTACTCGTTTGTGGCCTTTATCGCGCGAATCTTTTCCTAAGCAATTTGTTCCTTTGATTGAGGGGAGGAGTCTTTTAGAGCTGACTTTAGATCGAGTCAGCTCATTTAGCTCTCCGATGTGTATTACTAATGAAGAGCATCGTTTCTTTGTTCAAGATATGTTGAACT
>JACCDY010868453.1_pt1 | contig 22531 bp, 16 predicted proteins | sample 7446391 | NCBI WGS metagenome assembly JACCDY01 (sample SAMN15323451, study PRJNA562643) | freshwater metagenome | isolation source: river surface water | place: USA:Blue River Watershed | collected 2017-08-18 | reverse complement strand
TTTTATAAGAAAAATACGGTTTTAGGTGGCGATATGGGGTGGGCCTCGGCATAACGACCCGATGCCCGAACAGGAGCTGCCCCCCTCGGCCTCCGCAGGTATCCTCAGCCTGCGCGCCTTTGACTATGACCTGCCATCCGCCCTGGCGGACTTGGTCGATAATAGCCTCAGCGCCGGTGCCAAGAAGGTGGAGATCACGACGCAGTGGGCAGAGCAGGACAGCTGGATCGCCGTCGTAGACGACGGGCGCGGCATGACGAGCGAAGCCCTGCTGGAGGCGATGCGTCTCGGTAGCACAAGCCCGACCCAAGTCCGCCAACCTCATGACTTAGGGAGGTTCGGCCTCGGTCTGAAGACCGCCTCAATCTGGGCCTGCCGGCGCCTGACCGTCCTATCCAAGGTCGCCCGCGGTAATGTCTGCGTCCGCACCTGGGATGTCGACCGTGTCGTGGCGCAAAACCGCTGGCTGGTCGGAGATGCCGCCGAAGGCGAAGTCGCTTCCTCGTTCGTCAGGGCCCTGGCTGCCAAGGAGTCGGGCACGGTCGTTCTTTGGCAGAAGATGGATACCTTGTATTCGGGCGGGAGGAGGGTGGGCGTGAGGACTAAGGAGAGTTACAATCGCGACCTGGCTTCCGCGTTCCGGATGCTGGGCGTAACCTTCCACCGCTTCATCGAGAATAAAGATTCCCCTGTGGTCATCAAGGCCGGCGGACAGCCTGTGGTCGCTTGGAATCCGACTGTCTCCGATCCGGCCCCGCAGACTTCCCATAAGGCGCTCCTGGCCTTCAACGGTGAGACCGTGAAGGTCAGTACGTATGTGATGCCATACTCGAAGAACTTCGCGAGCTCGACGGAGCTACAAAGGGCCGAAGGACCTCTGGGCTGGAACGCCCATCAAGGATTCTACGTCTATCGCAATGACCGACTGATCGTCAGTGGCGGCTGGCTGGGGATGTTTCCTTCCCAAGATCATTACAAGCTGGCCCGCGTGGTGGTCGAGATTCCCAACACCTTGGACATTGATGTGGGTATCAGTGTGACCAAGACCAGCGTGCGCCTGCCTGAGGGGCTACGCGCCGATCTCGAAGGGGAAGCCAAGGCCGCCCGTGCCGCTTCGGTGGAGGTCTACCGAAACCGCGGACGAAAGGTGACGACGTCGACCACGAACACGCAGTTCGCCATGCCTTGGCAGCTCTTTGAGAAAGATGGCCGCTTTTACTATCTCCTGAACAAAAGGCACCCCCTCTATGAGCGCGCCCGCGACTCTGCCGGAGACGCCAACGCCTTCTCTTCGATGATCTCTTTGATCGAGCAGGCCTTGCCTTACGCCGACATCGCCATCCGCAACGGTGAGCGACCCGAATCTTTCCCGCGTCCTTATGAAGACTCCGGCACCGCGGAGCGGAAGAAAGTGCTCAAGGAAGTCTATGCGGCTTACCTGGCTGCCTTCGGTTCCCGCGAGAAGGCCCTCGAGATGATTTCCAAGACACCCCCGTTTTCTAACTTCGAAGAAATTACCCAACTCTGATGAACACGCAGCAACAGCTCTCCAATATCGCCCGTAACATCGTCCAGGGCATCCTAGACCAGAAGAAGGCGCAAGGCGTCGTCGGCTATGTGCTGACCGTCGAGGACATCCGGGGCGCCCTTGGGCAGGCCTCGGAGATTCCTTTCCTTAAATCGATCATCACCTCGGACATGATCCTCGCGGTTGAGGCTGAACTCTTGAACAGCTTCACGACGGACGGCGGTGCGTTCGATATCCTAGTCGATGACACCGACCACGTGCCCTGGCTGACCGCCGAGCGTAAGGGCGGGGTGAAGTGGGGCTACTGGAACCGCTATGCGGAGTACATGATGTCCGTCGAAAAGAAGCCCGCCACGGTGGTGAAGACCATCGACGACGTCACGGAACGCATCCTTGGCCGCATCGAGGATCCTTCCCGCATCGGCGGATGGTCTGTCCGTGGTCTGGTTGTCGGCAGCGTGCAGTCCGGTAAGACCGCTAATTACGTCGGTCTGATCAATAAGGCCATCGACTCGGGCTATAAGCTCATCGTGATCATGGCCGGCGTACATAGCACGCTGCGCCGCCAGACTCAGATTCGTATCGACGAGTCCGTCACCGGCGTGGATAGCCGCAAGAAGGCTGACCTTCCCCAGGGCCGTTCGTTCGGCGTTGGGTCGATCGACCGCAACGTTCGCACCATCCACATGCTCACCTCGGCGAAGAGCGACTTCAGCCGTCAGGTCGGTGAATCGTCGGGTGTCCAGGTCGGCGGCGACCCGATCATCCTCGTGATCAAGAAGAACCGCAGCATCCTCCGTAACCTGCAGGAATGGCTGATGGCCGTGGGTAGCCGCCCCAAGCCGGGACAGCCTGAAGATGGCGAACGCTGGATTCCCGGCTGTCCGGCGCTCATCATCGATGACGAAGCGGACAACGCTAGTATCAACACCAGCAAGGAAGGAAGGTCTTCCATCAACAAGGCGATCGTCGGACTCCTGACCTCGCTGGAAAAGGCCGCGTATGTCGGTTATACGGCCACTCCTTACGCCAACCTCTTCGCGGACATCAACGACCAGGAGAATATCTATCCCCGTAACTTCATCGTCAACATCAAGCCCCCGGGCAACTACCTCGGCGTCGAGCGCGTCTTCGGAATCGATCCGGACGGCGAAGTGGGCATCGAAGCTAAGGAGCCGCTGCCTATCGTCGAGGAGATCGATACTTTTGCTGAGTTCATTCCTCCGAAGCACCGGATGGACTTCGTCCCCAAGGCTCTTCCGCCCTGCCTGATCAAGGCCATCAAGGTATTCATCCTCGGCACGGCTGCTAAGAATTTCAGGTTGTCGAAGGGGGTGAAGCTACAGAAGCACAGCTCGATGCTCGTGCACGTCAGCCACTACAAGGCGGTCATCGATAAGTTCTCCGACTTGGTGCGTACGCTGAAGGATCAGCTACGTGACGACGCGTCCGTCGGTGATCAGTCGGTCATCGGTGATTTCGAGAAGCTCTGGGACTCGGAGTTCGTCGAGACTTTCGCGGATTTCGATGAAGCAGACCAAGGCATGCCGGTTACATGGTCTGATATCCTCCCGTTGCTGAAGCCCACTTTGGACGCCGTCCAGGTACGTGCCATCCACGGTGAAAGCCAAGTCTCCCTGGATTATGATGAATGCAAGGACGGTTTGATCGTCATCGCCGTCGGTGGTAACAAGCTGTCGCGTGGACTGACGCTGGAGTCGCTCATCGTGAGCTACTATCTCCGTACGACCAAGCTGTATGACACCTTGATGCAGATGGGCCGTTGGTTTGGTTATCGCGACGGTTACGTCGACCTTTGCCGTGTCTACACGACCCGTCAGCTGATTAATTGGTATTCGCATATCGCCTTGGCCGACCACGAGCTCCGCTTGGAGTTCGACCGACTCTGCGAAAGCGGACGTAAACCGAGCGAATATGGCCTTAAGGTCCGCGCCCATCCGGATGGCATGAAGATCACCGCGATGTCCCGTATGCGTTTCGCCACCATGTGCGACATCACCTACGCCGGTAAGCTCGTCCAGACGACGGTGATGTCGGTGAAGAAGCCGGAGGTCTCCGAGAACATGGCCACGACCCGCGAGTTCTTCTCGTCCCTAGGCGCCGGTCGCTCGCATGCGAACTACCCAAATTACACCTACTATCCCTCGGTGCCCTCGAAGGCCGTCTGCGATTACATCTCCAAGATGCACATTCCGCCTGGCGCCAATCGTTTCGTCAAGCAGCTGATCGTGTCCTTCATCGAGAAGCAGGCTTCCTTCGCGACCAGCTGGAACGTTGTCTTCGCTCCCTTGGGCATGTCCACTTCCGAGGCCGCGCTTGGAGTCACCTTCGATTTCAACGGCAAGAAGGTAAAGGCCATCAGCCGAAAAGTCGAAGCCCCGAAGAAGTCGCGTCCGGTCCGTGAACTGATCGATGACTACTCTCCCGTGAAACATAACCTGCTCAGTCCGGACGACCAGGGAGCGGATCTGCATTTCACGAACCTTTCGCCTGAACTCGTTCAGGCCTATTATGGCAAGAGCGGGCTCGCCTCTTACATGGGGCAGATCGAGGACTACGAGAAGAAGGGTATGTCCCTTTATAAGGCGGCCCTAGAACTGACCAGGGTTAAGATGGGCCCCAATAAGAAGGGCGAACTGCCTTCCGTTCCTAGCGGCGAGTTCTGCCGCCTCCTGCGCCCCGAAGGTCAGGCCCTGCTTCTCGTCTATCCGGTGACGCCTCTGCTCGACAAGGAGAAGGTCGTCAGCGCCAAGGGCAAGCATAGCTGGAGTTCCGAGCCTGCTCCCCTTGATCATCCTTTGATCGGAGTCGCCATGAGTTTCTCGGCCTCCGATAAGGTCATCCCCGTCCGCTATGCCGTCGACGATACCTTCAAGGCCCAGATCTTCGGAGGAGATCCCGACCAAGGTTGGGATGCTGAAGAGGATGATGACATCGGCTGATCTGATTATTTACCATGACTACCGAAAATACCAATATCTTCACGAAGCTACGCGCTGACGCGGCTATCGCCAGTCCGCGGCCTCCTTCGATGGTTAACCGCGTGCACGCGAATCCGCGTTGTTGTCTCGAGTACCGCTTGGATGTGACGGAGAACAAGGCCTACCTCGTCGCTTATTGCCCCGGAAATCTGCTTCCTAGCCAGGCCCGTTGGCCTAAGCTCAAGGCTTTCGAGATTAGGCAGCGTAGCGTCTCAGGCCGCGACTGCCTCGCCGTGTCTGTACTACCTTCCGTGCCGCAGGCGGACATTGCCTTGGCCGAGGAGATGCTTTCCCTCGTCGGCTCGAACTGCCAGCCGGGCCTTGACCCCGGCGAAGCCGTCGAGGACATGCTTGCGTGCCTAGCCAGGATGCAAAGCCTTGCGAAGGGCAGGGGGCAGCCGCTCTCTCCGGAGAAACAGGTAGGTCTGTTCGGCGAGCTACATATCATCGCCAACCTTCTGATCCCCACCCAGGGGGCCGAGAAGACCATCGCCGAATGGGTCGGACCCTCCGGCGCACCCCAGGATTTCCAGTCCAAGGGCTGCGCGATGGAGATCAAGACCACCCGCGGCAATCTGCCCCAGACCATCAAGATCTCCAGCGCCCGTCAGTTGCAGGGGGATACCGTGCCCCGTCTCTTCCTCGTGCGTATCGCTTTGGACTCTCAGCCTAGCATCGGCGCCTCCCTGACCGAGATGGTCAACCAGATCGTCTCTGCGCTGGCCGGCAATTCCCTGTTGGCCATGAATTTCCGCGATAAGCTTGCTGAGGTAGGTTATCACGAGGAGCACGCCAAGCTCTACGAGGAGCCGAAGTATCAGATTCGCTCCGTCGTATTCTATGATGTTCGCGACGGGTTTCCCCGCATTCAGGAGAAAGACCTGCCCGTCGGCATCGGTGAGCTCAGCTACGAGATCGAGACGAGCGCCTGCGCCGGCTATGTCGTCGATGAATCCGAAGTGAAAAAGTCGTTCGCCTGAGGTCATGATCAGCAAGCAGAGTTTCATGGATGGATTCGATGACGACGTCCGTCGTCGTCGCCATGAGCTGAGCGAGGATGCCGGATTCCTGCAGGTCGCGATGGCCCAGCTGTTCTTCGAGTATCTGAAGGACGCCGACTCCGATCTCAGCGACTTCATTCCTTGTCCGTTCCTCATCCCTCAAGGCACCGACTCCAAGGGGCAGACATCGTTGCACGGTTATTCCATGGACGATGACTCCTCCAGATTGGATCTCTTTGTCTTCCATCAGGTGGCCGTGACCGGGACGGCCGTAACGCCTCAGGATGTCCGTTCCGCGCGTGACCAAGCCTATCGTTTCTATAAACGCGCGATCGACGGTTATCACGAGAAGCTGGAGGAAGCCAATGAGGCCCACTCGGCCATGGCGCAGATCCATGACGCCCAGGAAGATATCACCTCGATCCGAATCTACGTCTTCACGAACGGCGAGAGCCCGCGTGCGAATCTCGGCACGGAAAAAGAGGACGGAGTCACCGTAGAATCCTACTTTTGGGACATCAGCCGCCTGTATAAGCAGTTCACCTCCGGAGGTGAGCGTGAAGAAATCATCGTTGATTTCGTCAATGATCACGGCGCACCGGTCCCGGCTCTCCTCTGTGATAGCGGCAAGTCGGGTTATAAGTGCTACGTAGGGTTTCTTTCCGGCCACACCATCGCCGAAATGTACGCCCGGCACTCCTCCAGGCTCATCGAACAGAACGTGCGTATGTTCCTTCAGGCTCGCGGCTCGGTCAATTCGGGCATCCAGACGACCATCAAGGAGGAGCCGGACAATTTCCTCGCTTATAACAACGGCATGTCCCTGACCGCGAAGTCGGTCGAGCTCAAGGGCGAGGTCGCCGACGGCCAGTGCCAGATCGCGAAGGTCACCGAGCTGCAGATCGTCAACGGAGCCCAGACTTCAGGCTCGATCTTCCATGCCCGTCAGAAGGAGCGTGACCTGCTCCGCGGGGTCTGGGTCCAGTTCAAGCTCACCGTGCCGGATGACGGAAAGTCCGATCCTAAGTTCTATTCCAACATCTCGAAGTACGCCAATAGCCAGAACAAGGTCAAGGTCACCGACCTTAGCGCGAACCATCCGTTCCACCAGAAGATCGAGAAGCTTTCGCGTGCCATCGTCACGCCTAACCGTAACGACGGCACCTCTCTCAGCCATTGGTTCTACGAGCGTGCCCGTGGTGCTTACCTCATCGACAAGGGCAACCAGCCTAGTAACTCCGCGCGCACCGCGTGGGAGAAGAGCAATCCCAAGTCCCAATCTTTCACCAAGGTCGACCTCGCCAAGTCGGAAGTCACAGCATGGGGGCGACCTCACATCGTCAGCCGCGGGGGAGAGAAGAACTTCAGCATGTTCATGCTGGAGGTCGAAGACCGTTACCCGGATATCGATGAGAAGCTCTACAAGGACATGATTTCGAGGCTCATTCTCTTCCGCTCCATGGAGAAGATCGTGGCCGGCCTCGGCCAGGGCGGTTACCGCGCCAACGTGGTCGCATATTCGCTTTCGTACCTCTATCTTAAGTACGATGGAAGAATCGATTATTCGCTGTTCTGGTCCAAGCAGTTCGACAGCATCTCGGATCGACTGAAGGAGGCATTGGAGACCTTGGCCAAGGAGGCCTATGCCCATATCATGTCCCCGCCGGCGGGCATCAGTAACCTGAGCGAATGGGCGAAGAAGAAGGAATGCTGGGAGACCTTCAACGTGAAGTCCATCGAGTTGCAGCTCACCGGTGAAGACGGCTTCGGTGAAAGGCATCAGGGCGAACGGATGGCCGAAGGCGTCGTTCTTGCTGGCGAGATGGCGTCCGCTAAGACCTGGATTCAGTTGGCGCTATGGTCCAAGGATCGTGATGATTTCAACCGCAGAGAACGTGCCTTCATGAAGTCCATGCTGGAGGCTGCTACCAAGCGTCTTGGCCTGAGTCCTCGTCAGTTGAAGTGGGCAAAGGATATCTGGGCCAAGGCCTCCAAGGCCGGATTTGTTCCGAAGCCTTAAGCGTCACGTCGCGTCCACCAGTCGTCGATCTTGACGCCGAGTTCGTCCAGGAACTCGGACGCGTTCATGTCGGCGATGAGCAGGGCGAGCTGATATTCCCCGGGCAACCTGTTGTTAAGCGAGGTCTCCGAGTCGCTGCCGGAGACCGTCATGCCTCCGTCCTCGCTCATCAGGTTCCAGATGTTCTGTGCGTTGGATTTCAACCATGCCCTCAGGTTGTCCTTGAAGCCGGCGATGCGCATGCGTTCGACGCATAGTTTCTCGATCTGCCGCATGCGTTCACGTGTTTTCCCGAGCGCCGTACCGCAGGCGTCGAGCGTCTTGGCCTCTCCTTGGAGGTAGCGGAGTTCCAGGACGCGTGAATGCTCTTTCTCCAAGTTGGCTGCTTTCATCGCCTCTGCGCATGAGAGCGGAGTCGTGATCTGGGCCGCGGTTCCTTTGGTGGCGAGCGCTTCGACGCATTCGAGGATCGCGTTGACCTTCATTTTTCCGAGGCGCGGCATTTCTAGGAGGTCGTCGGGGTGGCGCGTGCGATAGGTCGAAATCGGGTCGTGCATGCGATTCCTGGGCCAATCGATGCCATTGAGGGTTGCGACTTTTCCGATCGGATAATCAAGGAGTCCGTTGCGCTCGATGATTTCCCACCAGTTGTTCCATTTGCGTGCGATCTTATCGCCGTTAACCGCGGCTTCGGAGACTTGGTCGTTCGGATCGTGATGCCACGGGAGTTCGATCTCCGCTACCCCGCACACGGCTAATGTCACGCTGTTGAGTAGCTTGCGGTTCATGCCTGGGATGATCCGAAGCATGCCCACTTTTTCGGTATGGTAGGCCGAAATCGTCTGGTCAGGCATGTCTTCAGGCCATTCCAGCTCCAGGTATTTCATGACCCTGCTCATCGGCGTAGACTCGCGGCCCTTCTTGTCGATCATGGCCCATAGCTCTGCCCACTTCACGTCGGTGATGGCCATGGCCGGGTCGCTCAAACCTTTCAGCTTCACGAAGAGGCTGTTTGCGAAAGGATCCTTTGCCGTCAGGTCGGCCGGCAGGTTTTCAAGCAGCTCCAGCAGCATCTCGTGGCACGTAAGTCCGTAATTCCTAGGAATCACGATGGCGATTTTCACGAGGAAATCGGCCATGGAGGTGGCGCGCGAGTGAATGTAGATGTTGTTGAGTCGGACGTTGTCGGTCAGGTCCGAAATCTGGATGCGATGTAGCGTAGCGGCCGATGCCTCGCCGTAAAACAAGGCGGCGCCTTTGGGGTATTTCTTTTCGACTACACTGAAGATTTTATACCGCATACTACGGTCTTATTACAGGCCTAGGGGTCGAGATGATAGAATAATCTTCAAACCTGGCGGGAATTCTTGCGAGGCACGTCGGTTCGGCTAGGTAGCTGGCATGGCTCGATGCATCCCAGATACTATACCTCAGCGGCTTCATGTGAAGTCAGAGGCTCGTCTTTTCGAGCGCCTGCGCCGTGAGCTGCCCGATGATTACGTGCTGATCCATTCGCTGAATATTCCCGGAAGGGCCTTGCCCGGTGGCCGCCCCGGCTCGGACGTGGAATCTGATTTCGTGCTGCTGCATCCCAAGTGTCGCCTGGTCCTGGAAGTGAAGGGCGGGGGCATTGAGTGCGTCGATGGGGTATGGTCTACGACCAATAAGTCCGGCAAGCATGAGATCACCCCTCCTTTCCATCAGGCCCGATTCAACTCGTTCGATATCTACGATCACCTGAAGAATAACTTCGGTCCGGGATCCTTAGGTCATAAGGGCCTTTTTGGTTACGCAATTATTCTTCCCGACGTCGACTTGGAGTCTCCGACGATCGAGGGCGACCCGCGACGTATCATCGGTAAGACCGAGCTCGAAGCCACCTCGATGCTGGAAATCGTCGAACGCCAGATCGCGATCTCGGCCCAGATGTTCAAGGAGAAGTTCCCCGGTCAGGATGAGCCACCGCTGATGACCCCCGAGGTCATCGCGCAGACGATTCAGTTCCTGCGTCCGGACCTGCGGCTGATTCCCAGCCTCTCGGCCGACCAGATGGACAAACAGTTGCTGAAGCTTTCGGCCGAACAGATGCGCTCGCTCAACATGATGGAGCGCAATCCTCGCCTGCGCGTGACCGGTGGTCCAGGGTCGGGCAAGACGTTGCTGGCCTTCGAGACTTGCCGGCGTGAGCTAAAGGCACGGCCCGAGTCCCGAATCGGCCTTATGTGCTTCAACCGCCATCTTGGGTCATTCCTGGCCGATGTCTCGAAGGCGGAAGGGGTGCCCGGAATCGATGCCGGGTCTTTCTACTCCCATTGTGACCGATTGATCGGCAATTCGGGCGATCAGACTTCGACCGACCCTGCCTATTACCGTCAAAGGGTCACCGATGCCTTGTCGGCTGCCCGAAGCCTGTCCGAGGACCGGAAGTTCGACCTGCTGGTGGTCGATGAGGGGCAGGATTTCCGTGACGACGGCGATAAGCTCGCCCTGATGGATGCCCTGCTCAAGGGCGGCCTCTCCAAGGGCCGCTGGCGCTGGTTTGAGGACATAGACCAGATCCTCAGCCCCGAAGCCCCGAATCCCCCCTCAAGCGGCCATCTGGAGGCCTTGCAGGCGCTCGAGGCAGGTGCCGAGGCCATGATGGTACATAACTGGCGTAATACCGACCAGATCGGGCGTGCCGTGGCCAAGGTCATCGGCCGGACAGACATCGAGACCTCGGGTATCCCAGGGCCTGCGGTGGTTAGCGCCCCGTACCCGCCCGGCCGGGAACTGGAGCTGCTCAACCTGGTCTTAGCCAAGCACGTCCTCCCGAAGCACCTGCCCAAGGACATCGTCGTCCTGAGCCTGCGCGGGGCAGGGAAGGAGTCCTATGCCGGGGCCGCCGAGCTGGCCGGCCTCAAGGCCGTACCCTTCGATCTCGCCAAGCCTTACGAGGAGGGGACCATCCGGACCTCCACCGTCTTCAAGTTCAAGGGCATGGAGAGCCACGTCGTCGTCCTCACCGACTTGGACAAGCTCGACTCCCCCCGCGACCGCCGCCGTACCTACGTCGGAATGTCCCGCGCCAAGTACGCGCTATATTTGCTGGGCGTGCGTGCTGCCATTGATTTGGTTGGCAGCTAGTCGGTGTCTTTTCTTGGCCTTAAGCCGACACCCTTGCGGCTGGATGTAATATTAAAGTTATAAGTCAGGATCTGAGATCTTGATCTGTGGACGCGTCTCTGGTGTATTAATATCAATATGGCTAAAACCTACGACGCCGGTGAATTTACCCTCAAGAAGCTGCTTCAGGACTATGATAATTTGAACGTCCCTCTTTTTCAGAGAGGTTATTCCTGGGGAAAGGATGAGATCAATGAGTTGTTTGCCGATGCCATAGAGATCGACTGGCAGAAGCTGAAAACGAGAGGCCTCAGGGAGACCCATTTCATGGGTGCGATGGTTTTTTGTAACGTTGGAGGTGATGCCAACGCCAAGGACGGCTATAACATTCTGGACGGTCAGCAGCGCCTTACGACGCTTACAATGATTGTTGCTGCGATCGCAAGGCGCATGCAAATCATCGCCGTCTCCGAAGCGGAGCAGAAGGACAAGATTTCGAAGTCGGCTTCAGCCACGGTTTATCTTAATTCAATTTATAAGGATGAGCCTACTGACGATGCGCCGGGTGTTTTGGTTCTGAGTCCTCAGGAGGACGATGAGCGTCTCTACCAAATGTTTGTTTCGGATCAGAAGCCTGGTTTGACGGCGAGAGACGCTAAACGGAAAATTTCCAAGGCTTACGAATTCATCCAATCTAAGATTGATGACGTGATCGTGACGCCGGCTGAGGTTAATAAGGTAAGTGTTTTCGATGCACTTCGCTGGGCTGTAGTCGGTTTGCTTGATTCTCTTAGTTTTGTCGTCATTGTCGCAAAAGACGAAACGGCAGCTTTTCGTCTCTTTGAGACCCTTAACGATAGAGGCCTCGACCTTTCTGCTGCTGATCTGATCAAGAATAAACTCTTCCAGGTCTGCAGGAGTCAAGCCGACCGCGATGCCATCAAGGCATGCTGGCGCACGATTGGTGACGCAGATGGCGTCTCGGATGATCTCGTTGCCTTTTTCCGCACGAAATGGCTCTCCGACAACTCTTACATCCGTAAAAACGAAAAAAACTCCCCCTTGGTGCATGAGTTCGTTCGTAAGGACGGATTGTTTGAGGTTTATTCTGACTACTTTGATGAGCAGCAGTATGAGTCTAATTTCGTCCCACGACTGACTGCCGATCTAAGCCTGGCTTCCGGTCTGCTTAGCGAAATCATTTCCCCCAAGGATTCATCGCCGTTGAAGGCTCGATTCGAGGGCTTGCGTGACCTTGGTGCAAAGACATGCAGGCCTTTGTTGCTGGCCGTTGCCTATGGCGATCGTACGCTCTTGCCTGAAGTCATTGATCTGGTTGAAAGCCTGACGATCCGTTGGACCGTAGCGAAGATGGTGACGAACTCGCTGGAGGTTAAGTACGCGCGTGTTGCCAGCGAGGTTTCCGACATGTTTAGGGCTGGCAAGGGAGGTGAGGTTTTGAGCCACATCAGGACCTCGCTTTGCAAGCTTGAGGTCCCCAACGACGAAAAGTTCGCGAATGAATTCAAGACCTGGGCTCCGGCTAATACCTCAAAACTTGCCAGGTACGTTCTCTGTCGTATCAACCGAGTGATGACTGGTCGAGAGCTTGAGGTGGCGGGCCCGTCGGAAGTCCATGTTGAGCACATTTTTCCTCAGACGCCTTCCGAGGGCGCGATTCAGGAGAGCGGAATTGCTAAAGATGAGGCAGAGGAGTGGTCCGGACTTATCGGAAATCTCACACTCCTCGATGCAGGGATCAACATGTCCATCAAGAACGCCAAATTCTCCGATAAACTGACGGGCGATCTCGAGAAGAACAAGAAGGGTATAAACCACTCTAACTTGAAGATTAACGAGGAAGTTAAGAGAAAGACTTCTTGGACGAAGTCTGAGATTAGTTCGCGTTCGGAACAGTTTGCTTCCTATGCGGTCCAGATTTGGCCATGGCCTAAGGCCGAATCTGCGGGAATTGTCTCATAGTTGCTGGGCCTGAGAAGGGTTTGCAGGCAGGTTTCGCGAGAAACCTGCCTGCTTGTTTGTTGTGCAAGTAGCCGGCCGATCGGATACCCATGCGGTGGGCCATCCAGATTCGCTTTGTCTGTCGTTGAGGTGTGGGTGTGTCCGCTGATAGTTATTACTCATGTCCGATAGACATTTGATCCCGTTGCTTAACCTAAAAGTCGCCAAGGACCGGAAGGGGATGGCGCCTAATAAGCCTCTGTTGGTATTGGCGATCTTAGACTTGTTCGAGGCGGGGCTGGTTGGTTCGGATGGCTTAGTTCACAAGGATGCCCAGCTGAACCTGCGGTTTCGGTCCTATTCCCCGATATGCGCCCCGCGCCGGGGTAATGCCATCGACCTGAATCTTCCGTTCCGGCATCTGGCTTCTGACGGGATTTATACCCACGTGGGGGACGAGGAGAGGGTAGTGCGCCTAGATCCTGTATTGCTGGCCAGGTTCATGGACCCCCGCTTCCGCCAGGAGGCCCGACGACGGATTGTAGCCACCTACTTCCCTCCGGCTGAACAAGTGGCGTTATACACCGCCCTAGGCATGCAAATGCCGTCTTCGGACGAGTTATCCGAGGTCCGCCAGGATCAGGCCGCCTACAAGGCCCAACTTAGCCGGGGCCGGAACGCTCGTTTCAAGGTCTCCGTCATCTCGGGCTACCATTTCACCTGCGCCCTGACGGGTTACCGCCTCATCGCGTCCAAGTCGACCTATGTGCCGCTGGAGGCCGCGCACATCCATGCCCACTCCAAGAGAGGGCCGGATACCCCCGATAATGGACTGGCCCTGACTCCGACGGCCCATGATCTCTTCGACGCCGGCCTCTGGACCGTCGATGACAACCTCCGCATCCGCATCGCCCATTCCGACATCGCCGAATCCATCCTTCCCGGCGGATCGCACTTCAAGCTAGCGGACCTTCACGGCCGTCCGCTCTTCTTCGCGTCCCAATCTACTCTCCGTCCCGATCCCGCCCACCTCGCCTGGCACCGCCGCGAGGTCTTTGGGTCTTAGTTTCGAATTCTGCGTTTCCAGCGGGAGATCCAGTAGCGCTTCCGACTCAGTAGGGAATCGATAACTCCGGCTCTTTTTTTCAGGAAGCTTTTCATGTCTTTATCAATAATCGGTTCGGCCGGTCTCTTGATCATGTCGAAAAGTCCCTGCCCATCATCTTCGAGGTCATTTGATGCATTATCCGCCATAACGATTTCTGCTTCGTTTGCGGGTTTTCGCTGAAGGTAGAGGCCGCCTCCTAAGCCCCATGTGGTTGGTTTCAGCGCGGCTGACAAAGCATCCTCATGAGCAAGATTACCTTCTTCTATCACGAATACTCCTGATTTCGGTTCATGAATCGTGTGATAGATGCCGTTAAAATCTGCCTCAACGCCTTGTTCTGGGCTATCAGGTCCTAGATTTAGGCTAGTTGTCGTCCCATTGATATAGCCATCTGCCCTAGGCGCTGGCTGGTCTGCACGAAGAGTCCCGCGTTTGAAGAGGAGTACCGTGAATTGAAAGCCGGGAGTTAGATCCGGTTGGTCTTTTGTTCCTTTCGGCGAGAATTTCATGAAATGCCGTTTTTGCATCTTTTTGATGAATGCTTTAGGGTCATCTACTTCGATTTCGATGATGAGTCTGCGTCCCTGTGAGTTGTCCCTCTTGGGGAGTGTTTTTGATGATTTTGACTTACAATCATCCAAGTGTGCGCATACGTCAGAAAAGAAAGGGTGATCGCTTGGTCCTTCGATCAGAGTAGCGGCTTCAATGTTGAATCCCAGCATGGCGTTAGCTGTCAGATTATGGCTTCCGCAGAACACCTTCGTCGTGGTTCCATCGCTTGCTAGGAAGAGTTTGGAATGCATCAGGCCGACATAGTTACCTGCTTCGAAGTGGTCGTATATGGTCCCTAGGTGGACGTAGCTACTCGACGGATAGTTCTTAAACATATCCTTGAGAGCATTGTAGGAGGTGGGCTGCTGAATAGAGATAACGCCGAAAGACCCAGGCTTGTTGATCTGATGCAAATAGGGCGAAATGATGGCGTACCCTGCATCTGTCATGAATGCGCAGGCGAACGCTAGTTTATGGGTGCCATGCGCGAGCACCTCTTCGAGGGGTTCACGTCCGCGACCGTTTGCGTCGGGATGAATGAATCGTATGCTTAGATTGGAGCTCATTCGTTGTCCGAATTTCGGTTGCTGGGATCGTCTGCCTCGGGTTCACGGAAGAAGAAACCCTCTTGGAGGACCCAGACGCGTGTGGCGAAGAAAAGCTCAATGAGGGCACGATGAGCTTCGCTCTTCCAGATAGTGATACATATGCTTTCTCTCCGTGTGTCTGGTTCCATTTTGGATCTAAGGAACCATCGGTCTTTGTCGTTTAGATAGATTTTCTTGATCCATGTGGGCATCAATTTGGCGTCCACATCACGCACCAGCAGCCTGTTCTTGTTTCCGGTCACGTCGCTAAGCCACATTTCTGCGTAGTAACGCTCGGGGTCATCTGAGGTCAGGTATCGCTTAGACTGTATGCTGCGCCGACTTAGGAGCTCGAGCATCAGGTCACCCCTTGGTGTGTGAACCGGGCCGACGCCTATCTGCATGCCGCGCTGACCTAGGCTGACCTCTTCGATCTTGAACATCCACTTGGTGGGCTTCTTGCCGTTACGATCGATCACCTCCACGTAGTACTTGTTGGCTGACTTGAAGCCTTTCTGGAACTGGGTCAGCGTCCACCACGGTCCGGTGATGGGCTTTACCTCGATCTTGGAGAGACAATATTCGGTGCTCATGAGAAATCGTCGTTGAAATGTCCCCTGCGTGCCTTGGGGTGCTTGCGCATGTTTCGTTCGTCCTTGCGGGCGGTGTGCCTGGTCTTGGCGAGATTGCCCCCACTCTTGACAGGCAAGGGGTTGGCGAGGGCTTTCTCGATGCCCAAGGCGATTGACTGTAGTTTCGCGACATCGACCGACGTCACGGGGTCCAGATTTTCGGCGAAGATGGCGTCGCTGAAATCAATGAGCCAAAGGATCTGACTCCGGCCGACGCCTCCGTTGGCCAGAAGGGCCATGCAGCGCTTCTCATCGCATAGACGCTTGGAGAGACGCTGGATCCATAGCTTCTGGGCGACCTCGCTGCTGACGCCTTCGGAGATGAGCAGTTCCCGGATGATACGTTCGAGACGGATGATGAGCCTCTTGGCCCAAACGGCATAGGGAAGGTGCCTAAGAGCGCCCCAGGCCCTTTGTAGTCTTTGTTTATCCTCTACGGAGATCGTCGATAGGCTGCGCCCGTGGATCAGGTCATGCCTGAGTGTGGTGCTGGCCTTGATGTCGTCCCAGAACTTGAAGTTCTTGAGGCAGTCCGCGATAAGGCCTCGGTCCAGACTGATTGCGTTCATAGCCTGCACGCTCCCGGCCGGCTCCGCAGGCATCATGAAAGTGGCCCGGAGCTCATGGTTCCGGCCCAGGACGTGGTTCATCGTCTTGCGCAGCATCTGCTCGATTTCGATGAACGCCGCCAGGTGCGCGATCCTGCCGGCTTCCTTCTGTGAGTCGCTGATCTTGTCTAGGGGGGCGACTGAGGCGTTCTGGACGGCTATTGCAGTGCCTTCCCCAGCCTGGGTGAGGAAGCGTAGCTTCTCCCAGAATGTGAAGATCTGCTTAATCGATAGCTCTGTCAGTGGACTATTGTTGTGAAAGAGTTCGTTGCGGATGCTCCGGACCTGGTGCGCGAGCTTCAATTCGTCGCCATTAAGTACGGAATGATTCCTGCACGCGAGGAGGAGGGCGTATAGTCCTTGGGGTGCGGGAGCCGGCTGACCGGAGGAGTCGATTGTCTCGGGAATCAGCCTACCGAGCATCGACTCGATTTCGATCAGCTGAAGATGCGGGACGAAGTAGGCTAGGGTGGCCTGGAGCTCCTTAAGGTTGGCGGCTGGATCGATCTCCAGCCGCTTGAGTCGCTCATAAGGGGTTTCGTTCGCCGGAGCTTCGACCGAGATGTCCTCGGCGGCTTCCTTCCGGACGGACTGCTTGAACGCCATGAGCTTTCCCCGTCGGTCGATAGGCTCGACCTTCGGTCCTTTGGGGCGGGGTAGCTCCTCAGGGTTCATGCCCCGAATATCTGCCTCTAGGGTCTTTTTACAAGACTGGCTTAAGGGTAACCAGCTTGTTCAATCATTTAACTGAGGCTGATTCTCCATCTCAATTTGGTTTTTGATTCAATGGGTCGGCGGGTGACTTGGGGGTGTTGACGCTTGCCCGATAAGGGTACTCCGTTGAGATTAATCCTCTTATGCAGCAGGGTTCGTTCCAGGAATACTTTGAAGGTCGTTTCCAGGCCGACTTGGCTGCCTTTCTTGAGGCCATGCCAGAAGGGCAGCGCAAGCATTACATGAAATCACCGGAGTCGTACTCGATTTCGATGAACTATCTCGTGGACCCTAAGCTGGCGCTACACGTGATTCCCCTGGAGCGCCGTCCATTCTATGCCGTCTCCTTGTACTTCACTTCGGTGATGGATCAGTCGATGTACGAGCATCGCCAAGAATACTACAGTCACTACCGGCGACTGACCGATTATCCCAAGCTCACGGGCGCCTGCCCGGGTGCTTGCATGTATATCGCTGAGCCCTCCATCGCACTGGAGCGGACCAACCTGTTCGACGTCGATCCTGTGGATTATATCCAGAGCCGGTCGGATACGTTATTCCGCAATCGTCTCACTTTGGCGCCGATCCTGAAGGAGGGTGCCGCCTATTTCCGACATGCTTTCCCGGCGTTCCTGCGTCAGCATTTCCCACGGATTGCTGACCCGGATGCCCTGTATCGCCAAGTCTTCGACGATTGGAGCGATGTGCAGCCTGACCCATTGCTCCTAGCTGAGCCCAAGGTCATCCCAGGTCCTTTTCATATCGCGGCAGGATGGGGGCCGGTGGTCGAAGTCAGGTCGGAAACTAAGCAGGCCTCATTGTTGACACTCACCCTTGAGGATGAGTTCCGTGCCCAGCTTGAATTGGATTTCGTGGCTACCACCGGCGCGTTCTCTGGTTTGCGGCTGAATCGCTACTACAAGGTGGGGGAAAGGCGCCGTCCCAGCATCACGCAGCGCAAGCCTGGCTTGCCCTGTTTGAGCCAGCTTGGTGGTCCTGCTAAATTGATGGTTGGTCCGATTGTCTGCAGCAAACACATGACTTCAAAAGATCGGGGCGACCTCTTCATCGGTTGGTCTGCGCGATCGTCTTACGACCTCTCCAGCAGCTTCCCGATCTCGCCTGAAGCAGTCCTGCATTTTTATTACAACCGGGGAGAACTGGCGGCCCTCTGCTTGGAGCGTGTTGCCATCACCATCTTCAACGAAATGCCGGGCTTTTCGTCGAACGGACGTTAGGATTCCAGCGCTTACGCAGTGCGATCCCTCTTGGTTTGGTTAGTTGGGGCAGGTTACCGATTTGCTGATAGGTAGTCTCAGTCACTTCCCGCTATGGATTTTCTGGACCCCGTACGGGGTATTCTTGAAGGAATTATCAGAAATCTAGTTTTGACCCCTGTGGCTAGGGTGGCTAGGTGTCCGTAACCCCATGAGCGGCTCCAATCCTTTCCAGGCTGAAGCGGTCCAGAATTATGCCCAGAAGTGCTGTGTCGCTCTGGTGCTAGATACCTCTGGTTCCATGCACGGCCAAGGCATCAACCAACTGAACGAAGGAATCAGATCCTTCATCCAGGAGGTCCAGGCGGATGCGGCCAACTTAGGCCAGAAACTCGAGATCGGTATCGTTACCTTCAATTCCGGCGTAGAGCGCATCTGCGAGCCCAAGCTGGCAGAGTTCATCGACCTCGCACCGCTCACGACCCAAGGTTCTACCAGGCTTGTGGACGGTGTCCGTGAAGGCATCGCGATGGTCAGGCAGCGCAAGGATTGGTACAAGGCCACGGGACAGAAGTATTATCGCCCATGGGTCATCATGATCACGGATGGCGACCCCGATGGCGATCAGAAGGCCCAGCTGATGAACCTGGCTTCGGAGATCCAAGCCGGCATGGTGAACAAGGAATTCTGCTTCATGGCCATCGGAGTCGAGGGCGCAGATGCCAACGTGCTCCGGACCATCTCGAACAGTGAGATTCCCCCGAGGATGCTGGCGGGCTTGAAGTTCACGGCGTTCTTCCGCTGGCTTTCCTCCACGATCGCCGACGTCGCCAAGGGCCAGAGCGTCGCCGATGCCGTCCAGAGAACCGACCAGTCCTGGGACGGTGGTTTCCGCATCTGAGACGAGCGGTCATGCTCATCCGTAAGCTAAAGGCGGGCTTCGGCTCCGTATTCAGCATTTTCCGCAAGAAGCCTTGCTTGGAGTGCCGGCGGCTTGCGGCCGAGAACCAATCCCTTCAGGCCGAACTGCTCATGACTCGCGCGGCCTATGCGTCGCGTGGGTCTTCGGCGGTTAGCCACCCTCATGTGACATCACGTGACATCCCTGCCACTCGACAGGGGCTGGGTAACGCCCCGAGCTTCCCCTCTGACGCGCCAACCGTATTGCCTCCGATTGGGGGTAAGTCGAGATGGGCGCATCTCAAGGCTTCCGTCATCGGTTTCGGTAAATCTGAACTCCAGGATGCCCATGAGGTCGTCGTTCATGGCGATAACGCGGTGCTGATCGTGTGCGATGGTGCCGGGAGCAAGCGCAGGTCCAAGCAGGGGGCTGATTTCGTCTCTTCCTTCCTGGCTGATAGGTTCCGCGCTTGGTTCGAGTCCGGGCAAGTCCCGTCCGCCAAGACCTGGGCCGAACTGACTGCCAGGCTTTTCCTCGAAGCGGCCGATGCGATGGCGTACTGCGCGGAGGACCTAGGATGCGAACGAGACGAGCTAGGCTGCACCTGCATCGTCGCCTTCTCGAATACTTCTTTCAGCGCCTGCTCCCATGTCGGCGACGGCAGGGCGGGGTATCTCGATGGCCGTGGAGCATGGCATAGCCTAATGAGCCCTTACAAAGGCTTGGAGGCCAATGCCACGGTGTTCATGACGATGCTGGAGCGGAAGAACTGCGTTTCACTCCTCAGGCATAAGGTGGTCGAAGGAAATCATCGCGCCATCGTGGCCCTCTCTGACGGCCCGGAGTCGATCTGCTGGCATGTCGCGACGCTGGATCGCGAAGGACTCAAACTTATCGATCCCAATCTCCCCTCGGGAGACTTCTTCGGCAAGATCTCCAATCAGCTCGCTCAGGCTTCCTTGAAGCAGGCATCCCAAGCCGACCTAGATGCCTCTTGGGCCCAGTTCCTCACCGGCGGCAATCCGCAGCTCGCCTCGGAAGTCGATGACAAGACGCTGCTCATCGCCCTGAGGGTATGATTCTTCAGTCCGATAAGTTCGGCCAGCTTCAGATCGATGACGCTCCGTTCGCATCTGGCGGGGCAGGGCGGCTTTTCCGGGCTAATACCATCAACAGCGGGACGACTTACTGCGTTAAGCTACTTGTCAGTCCGAAGCCTGATGACTTCGACAAGCTGAGGTACATGGTGGATAACCCGCCGGCTAGTTTGGTTTCAGGCTGGGGCAGGCTGTGCTGGCCGAGCGACATCGTCTCCCATCCGGCAAGCAACACCCAGGCAGGTTTCGTCATGGCGATGGCTGAGACGGGTAGTCTCGAGCTCTCTAACCTTACCGTTCTACGCTGGCCGACGCGTTCCAAGTCTGTCCTTTCGCAGAAACTGGATCGATGCACTGCGGCCGGTATGACCCGTCGCATGCAGGTTGCCTGCAACCTCGCCGCCGCCGTCCAGGAGGTCCATCGCATGGGGTGCGTCTTCGTCGACCTGAAGCCTCAGAACGTGCTCATCAGCCAAGAAGGCGCGGTATCGTTGGTCGACCTCGATTCCCTACAGGTCGCCTCCCCATCCAAGACCTATCGAGGGCCTCTGGGTAGTCCTGAGTACATGCCGCCGGAGTCTTATGGCTTGGATTTCTCGACAGAACCGGTCATCGCCACCAGCTGGGATCTGTTTTCATTGGCGGTGATCATCTACGAGATGTTGCTTGGAATTCACCCCTTCACCGCGACCGCAAACCCCTACGCGTACAACTGCGACTCAATCGAGGAATCCATTCGGTTCGGGTTGTATGTTCATGGCAAGAAACGAGCCAGCTTGTCGGCGATACCCGCGCCACACGACAGCCTTAAGTCCCTTCCATCGGAATTAGCCGAATTATTCCTGAAGGCTTTTGATGGCGACGACCCTTCCTCACGGCCGACTTGCAAGGAGTGGGGCGAAGCCCTTAACCGCGCCGCTCTTGCGGGCTCACGTGCTCTGTCTACTGATGTCTATTCTCCGAGGCCTCCTTCTTCTGTCAGGGGTGCCGTTGTTACAAGCGTTCAGGACACGTCCACGGGTGTGCTGAACAAGCCATGCGTAGGCGAACCGGCTGGTGCATGTCCAGATGAGCTTGCTGGGCGGGTTCAGTACGGTGTGCCCAATGCTATTCTTAATCTTGTTGGGGTATTTTACTGCCCGAAGTGCATGGCAAGGAAGACGAATGCCATTTCCCCGACAAGTTCCTCATCTTGCCACGGTCCGTATGGCAAGTCATGTCCGCATGAAGGCGAAAAACCGCCCAGACCGGGTATCTATCGCGTTACGTTGAGCAACGGGAATTCGGTCTACCTATGTGAGTCCTGTTTCATGACACATAACGGGAAGGACGCCCCGCAGTACAACTACAAACCTAAAAAGGACGATGAACTATTCGAGTTTGTTAAAGAATGGGGTTGGCCCATCGCCGCAATTGTAGGTGGGGGATACTTGCTTTATCAAAAACATAACAAAAACAAAAAACGACGCTGATCCATGATCAACTACCAGATACGCCGAAAGGGAGCCGCATTAGGCCTGTTCAATCCCGGGGAGATTGGCCGATTGATCGCCTCCGGTAAGCTGCATGGCACGGACGAGCTTGAGCGATCTCCGGGTGACTGGATTCCTTTGTCTTTGTTCATGGCCGGCGCTCCTGCTGCGACCGCTGTCAGTCCTGCGCCAGTTGCTTTGGTGTCATCCTCCGGGACTTCCACTTCGCGCAACTTCTACGTCCATAGCAGGGGAGTACGTAACGGCCCCCTTGAACTCAGTAAGATTTCGGGGCTCGTCGCGACGGGCATCCTGGACGCTTCTGCGATGTTGGAAGATGTGGCTTCTCCCGGAGTCTTGATGCCTATTTCACAGTTCGTCGCCATGCCTATGTCCGCGTCTTCCTCCCCGACGGTCACATCATCGACTCAACCGTCTTACCAGCCGACGTCTTATACTCAGACGACGAGTTACTCGTCCTCCTCCGCCTCTACGACGACCACGGGTTCGGTCAGCTCCAAGCCAAAGGTCACATATCTGCAGTGTTGGTGGACAGCGACCTGCTGGATCTATGTGGCCTTGGTGGTCATCGGTTTTCTCGGCGGAAATGTCGACGGAATGATTGGCGGACTCGTGGTCGGTCTCCTCGTGGCCCCTATCAAGGGTGCCTTCTGGGGCTGGATCATCTGGCTGATCAAGAAGTAGACTATCCTGCTGAGCTTGGGCGTTAGGTGTTGGCGGCACCGGTTTGCCGGCGCTTCTTCATGTTATCTTCGATAAGATGGCCTCTTGAAATTCCAGGTAATTAGGCATACCTCCCCGCATGGCTACGCATTACATGAAGGCTGAGGGCGGTTTCCACTCCCGCATCTGGTTCGCGAAGGCGGGGCGAGGCATTCCCCAGGACATCGGAATCTCCCCCACGGCTGACCGGCACCTGGCCAACGGAACCTACAGTTTCTCGCTGGCGGCCTTCGACCCCCGGGGCATGGACGTCAAGGAGGCCACGGCCCAAGGCAAGGCGA
>JACCDY010289933.1_pt1 | contig 22538 bp, 23 predicted proteins | sample 7446391 | NCBI WGS metagenome assembly JACCDY01 (sample SAMN15323451, study PRJNA562643) | freshwater metagenome | isolation source: river surface water | place: USA:Blue River Watershed | collected 2017-08-18 | reverse complement strand
TGCCATTCATCAGCGCTTTCAGAATCAATGGTGATGCCGCCACCAACGCCCATTTGAAAACTTTGATCTTTTGCAAGCTCCAAGGTTCTGATCACAACGCTCATCCCAAGATCACCTAATCCAGCTTCTGAACTTGGATCAAACCAGGCAATAGCACCACAGTAAAGATTCCTTGGTTCTGATTCTAGAGATTGAATCAACTCCATCGTTCTCTTCTTGGGGGCTCCCGTGACAGAACCACATGGAAAAATAGCTTGAAGTAATTCTTTGAGTCTTAAATTATCTTTGGATATCGAGCTAATGGTTGATGTCATTTGTAAAACATCACCATGCTGTTGAACTTCAAATAAATTTGGCACCTTGACTGAGCCTGGCATGGATATTTTGCTTAAATCATTGCGCAGTAAATCAACAATCATGACATTCTCAGCACGATTTTTTACATCGTCATGAAGTTCTTCAGAACTACTCTCGCCAACCTTTGCAGTGCCTTTCATGGGCTTGGTCATCAAGGTGTTGTTTGATTTTTGTAAAAACCACTCCGGAGAGCAAGAAAGGACCCATCCGTTTGAATGATCTATGTAAGCACCAAAAGGGCCTGGTTGTTTTTGCCTGAGTATTTCGTAGGCTTTAAGCGGTGAGCCATTCAATTGGCCATTGATTCTATAGGTGTGATTGACTTGGTATGTATCGCCAGCCTTGATCCATTCCTGAATCTTAGAAAGATCTTTTTCAAATTGTTGTTGAGTAATACTGGTTACGACATCCTGAATCACTGGCGCATTGGCAATTTGATTATTTTGAACTTTCAGCCATTGATTAACTTGTTCTTTACTGAGCTTTCGAACATCTTTGAAAACCCAAGCTTGTACCCAAGGTGTTTTAGATGATTTTGGCGTTAAGCCTAAAAGGTGTTCACCAAGCTCATAACTGAAACAAGTGACAACATACTGTTGATCATGGATGGCTTGTTCAATCTCTTCAAGTGCTGCATCAAGATTGCTAGCGCTGGTGGCTTGTATTATCTTTAACGGAGAGTGATACAGCCTGCTACTTGGATTATTGCTTGAGCTTTGAGCATCATCGAGCAAGATGGTGCATGAGAGACGCTCAAAGTCAGCCATCTATTACTTGCCTATAACTTTGGCACTGTTGATCACGATGGTTGTGCTTGGCACATCAGAAAAAGGACGCTTGCTGGTGGTGCTCACAGCTTTGATTTTGTCGATTGTTTCCGTACCCTTGATCACCATACCAAACACAGCATAGCCATGACCATCTGGGCGAGGGTAATCTAAGTTCTTATTGTTCACCACATTCACAAAAAACTGTGCGGTTGCAGAATCAGGCACATTGGTTCTTGCCATCGCAATTGAATAAACCACATTGCTCAAGCCATTATTTGATTCAAGCGGAATTGGGGCTTTAGTAGCTTTCTGTTGCATGTCAGGAGTAAAGCCACCGCCTTGCACCATGAAGTTGTTGATCACGCGATGAAAAATCGTACCGTTATAAAAACCACTGTTTACATAGCCTAAAAAATTCTCAACCGTCTTTGGTGCTTTTTCTGGATTGAGTTCAACAATAAAGTCACCCATCGTTGTTTTGAATTCAACTTTAGGACCTGCAAAGCTAAGCGTTGATGCAGTAACAAGAAGGGCAGCTAATAGTTTTTTCATGGGATAAGTCACTTATGTTGGAAAGTCTAAGTATGCCAAAGATATAGAAATAAGATAAAACCAGTGCTAATTCTATTAAGCAAAGTAAGTTATTGGATTTTTATCAAAATCTGGTAATCGCATTAAGTCCAACCATCCAATTTCGACCTGGAGCAGGCTCGAACGGAGTTGAATTGCCCACAATCACTGACCCTATATATTTCTTATCCGTCAGGTTATTGAGTTGGCCATAACCTGTCAGTGTCATTGAATTGATATCAACTCTGTGAGCAAGTCTGAGGTTATAGAGTGAATAGCCACCAGCTTTAAGACTTGCTGCATTTGTATCTCGGCTGTGATTCGCACCAGCTGTGATCAATTCAAATGTTGCTAGAGTACCCATGACCTGACGATATTTGTTGCGCTGGAAATCAGTTCCTGACCATTGAATACTGGAATAAGCCATGCCATTGGGAATACCAGGTATTTTATTTCCAGCATTTACCGTGCTTGACCCATAAGTAAAGCTTTCATTGAATTTGGCATCGATTAAAGTACCTGTAATGTTTAACTTCATTGAAGAGCTAAACTGATTTTGGTAGGAAAGTTCTAAGCCTGATCGAGTGGTGCCACCTGGAGAGTTCGTGTAGGCAGTTTTACTACCGCTTGATCCGTAAGTAATGATTTCATCAGAAGTTTGAACATAATAAGCGGCCAAATCTAAACGACTTCGATTGCTTGGAACCCACTTTAATCCCATTTCATAGTGATTGCTTTGAGAAGCTTTCAGTGCTGTATTAAATGTGTTGTTATAGCTTAGGTCATAACTCATTTCAGCAAGAGTAGGTGTTTCCAGACCTCGGCCGTAGTTGGCATAAATATTCATACGCTCTGAGGCATGATAAGTAACACCAATCACCGGGTTGATGGCATTAAATGTGACTTCCCCCAAAGAGGCGGGTGTTCCGGCAAGGGTGGTGCTTGCAAGTTTTACATTTGTAGTTCTTGCGCCACCTAAGATTGACCACTTCTCAGATAAAAACATATTTCCTTGAGCGTAGAAATCCGTATTTTGTGCTGTACGTTCTTCATTTCTTGTATTTGAATTTAATTTTTCAGCATTATTTGAAGTAGCATCTCCAGCTTGACTAATTTCTGTTGATTTATCGAAATCAAATCCAGCAACCCACAAAGTATTCTTGCCGATTAACGTTGTCTTTGATGAATAGCTAAGCCCCAGACCATAGTAATCTCTATCCAAGCCAACCCATGATGGTGAGCCAACTGTAAAGTTATTGAAATGCGTCATCTCACGATTGCCGCCATAAGCTCGACCACTGACTTTTGAAACCCCATCAATGGCATGAGTAAGCACTGTGCCTACTTGATTCTGTTTGATGATTTTTCTTTGATTTTCTACTCTTGAAGATTTTTCTGGCGTAGTAATTGCATCTGATTGACTCAGGCCAGCAGGGTCGTTGCCATAGGGCATATCAAAGATGTTAGCAATGAAATCAAGTTTGGTTTGATCATTGTGTTGGTAAGTTAACTTACCGTTGAATTGATTTCTTTCGGCTTGGCTATTTTGTCTAAAGCCATCAGTTTTAAATGTGCTGTAATCCGCCACCAATCCAAACTTACCAACTTTGTCTGCATACTGCCAGTCGGTTCTATTTGTGCCGTAAGAGCCGGTATGTCCTTGCACTAAGAGCTCTGGATGATCCGGCGCCTCGCGGGTAAAAGTTTGAATCACGCCGCCTGCTGAATTGCCATAAAGTTGTGCCAGAGGTCCTCTCAGTACTTCAATTCGATCGGTAGAGGTAAGACTCACTGTTGCACTTTGGCCTTGGCCATCAGGAATCGTTGCTGGAATGCCATCAGCAATGATACGAATACCTCTAACGCCAAACGTTGTTCTTGCTCCAAACCCTCTGATTGAAATTTGTAAATCTTGTGCGTAGTTTTGACGATTAAGAGCAACAACCCCAGGAATTCTGTTCAGTGATTCGGACATATTGACCTGGGGGCCGGCATCTTCAATGACCTCTCTAGAAACTGCTTGAAGAGAAGCCGGAGCATCAAAGCTTTTTTGTTCTTGCCTGTTACTAGAAACCACAACATCATCTAACAATCTTTCTGTTGCAAGTGTTAATGCACTTGGCGAAAAGAGTAACGTTGCAATTGATGCAGAAAGATATTTATTTGCCATGGTGACTTATTAGTAAAACTTATTTAAGGGTGATGGTGAATTTTGCCAGCATTAACGACTTGGCATCAGTTACGTTGCTGTTAGTCATCGTATCAAGGCCTTTAACTTTGAAATTGTCGGCTTTAATCCATCTTTATGTGTTCCAGAAGCTAAAAAGCCTTCTTGCTCAATGAACAAGAAGGCTTAAATTTGGTTGCGGGGATAGGATTTGAACCTATGACCTTCGGGTTATGAGGGCGCAAATACCGAATGTCAATTAATATAAACCTATATTTTAAAAGCTTTATAAGGCTATTGTAAAATTACCATCAAACTTACCATCAAAGTGAAAATCTCAAAAAACCCGAAATCCAGGCTAAAATTTTCCCATATTTCACGTGGTTTTGATAGGATTTACGAATTACACCATCTAAGTCAATATGTCTTCAAAAAGCAAAATCCTGCCAAAAACGATGGAATCTGTCCCAAAGATGCCTACCCACGTGGTCATCTTTAAGGTTGAATGTTCTCCGTATTGGTGGACTCGCTGCTATGTGAATAAGAAATACGTCGTTCGGACTACAAAAACGGAAGATAAAAAAGAGGCTTATAGATTTGCTAAAGAGGTCTATACGGATGCCTTGGTCAATACCAAGGCCAACCCTAAGTCAAAGACCAAAAGTCGCTCCTTCGCTGTTTTAGCGAATGCTCTCGTGGAGCACGAGAAGGTTACAGCCAAAGAAAGTCTCTATAAAAACGATAAAGGCAAGGTAGAAGGCTTTTTGATTCCCCATTTTCAGGCCAAGAATATTGATGAGATTGAATATGGAGACTTGGTGGGGATGTTGGAAGAGCTGAATAACCGAGGCTTATCTCCAGCCACCAAGAAGCATTACCTATCTCTGGTTAGTAAGATTTTCAAATATGCAGTTCAGGAGGGAGTCCTGAGGCTAATTCCTCAGTTTCCAAAGCTAAGTGAGCGTCTCAAAACCAAGGAAAAGCGTGATTTCTTGGAAAACGGGGAGTATGTCAGGCTCAATAACGCAGTTCTTCGTTTAGAGGCCAAGGGAGTTAAGGTCAGAGGTATTCCGGTGACTGAAGAGCTTAAGTGGCTCAATAAATTTATGATCAACGCCTTTTTAAGACCACGCGATATCAAGGTCTTAAAGCACAAACATATTCAACGTAAATCTGAGACCGACGAAAACGGCCGTAAGGTTGAATGGTTAGTTCTGAATCACCCAGCGACTAAAACAACGGGGCACGCAGTTCAGGCAATGCCTAAGATTGTTCCAGCCTACGAGAGCCTCATTAGTTTTCGCAAAAAAGAGCACGATCGAAAACTAGCAGAGGCCAAGGCAATCACAGGCAAAGACAAGTACGGTAAAGATAAGCGTCAGAAAGCCCTAGATGCTCTTGAGGGGTCGCCTTATTTGAAGCCTGATGATTATGTCTTTTTCCCTGAATATAAGAACAGATCAACAATGATGGGGATTTGGGGAAAGTTGTTCAGAGAGGTTTTGAAGGAATCAAAACTAAAAGAACTCACGGGTAAGAATATTCAGCTCTACAGCCTACGTCATACGGCCATTATGTTTAGATTGATGCGATCAAATGTTGATACCTTGATCTTGGCTAAGAACGCCAGAACATCGCAGGGGGTCATTGAACAGTTCTACGGTTCACATCTCACCACGGATCAAGCAAGGCGTCAGCTTCATTCTTATCTTCCGGTAAAGCGCTCCAAAAAGAGAGCGGAAGAAGAAGTTTTAGATCCTGCGGATGATGACTTTAATCAGGATTGAGCTCTAATTATTAAAGTCATTATTCTTTTAGTGGAAAAATTTATCAAGTAATTTAAGATAAAAGAGTCCTTAAAAATCTCTAATAATTTATCTGTCCGTAGGCTAAGCAATATTGGGAGTGATGTGGTAGATTGAGTATGACTCGCAAGAGTCTTCTCGACATAAACGTCCTTTCACCACTCTCCACAGAGTGGTTTTTTTTAACTCTAATCAGTAATTCATAAAAACAATAAAGGAATAAAAATGGCGTTAGAAAATATGATGACAAACCAAGCATTCATTGAGTTAAAAGATTTAGCTTTGCCAACCAAAATTGGTTCAGAGCAATATGTTCAAGAACATTCAGAGATACATCTATTAGATTTAACTTTGTTGATTGACACAAAATGGGTAATGATTCCAGAGGATGATATGAAAAAAGTCTTTGACTATGATCCTTTGATCTCAGAAATTAGAAAATTGTCTGAGAAAATAAGATATGAAACACAGGAAAGACTGATGACACTCATTGTTGAAGCCTGCGCTAGTTATCGTCAAATCAATGCTGTTGAAATTTATCTAAGAAAAACTCCAGTGCTTAGTGAAACAGGGACTCTTGGAGTGAGACTGCGTGTTGATAAGGTGGCTCTCAGCAATATGAGATAAGTTATTCAATTTGAGGTAACAGTTTTGTACCTTTCAGCAATATTTGCTAGATCCTCAGGCGTCCATAGTTGAATATTGCTTTGATTAGCGTAATCAATTGCTCCTTGAGTAAAGCCTTTGGAGCAATAAACCACTCCTTGAGCATTTGAGTCTTTGATTACATTCAATGATCCAACCAGCTCCCTAACAATTTGTGGCCCAGCCTTGTTATTCCAACCTTTGCATTGAATGTATAAATTCTGATTTTCAAAATTCTTTACGATCACATCAATACCACCATCACCAGAGCCTGGTGTTACTGAGGATTTAAAGCCACGTCTATTGAACATATTAGCAACAGCATTTTCAAGTTCGTAACTGGTCTTTGTAAGCCACCAATTGACGCCAATTTCTTCAAGACCATCAATTTGGTTTTGAACCACATCAAAAAATTTACAAAACTTACTCCAATTAATTGAAATTAACTTAGATCTCGCTTTGACAAGATTCTCATCATCAACTGATAAAGATATGCTCTGTGCAATTTCATAATCAATGCTGTCTTGAGCGCTTGATCGTTTTTGTTGAGTGACTAGCCCGCCGATAACTATGCCCATAAATGCAAGGAGCATCGCATCCGAGACTTTGAGAAAAGTGGCTGCAATAATCAGAGATATGACATAACCAATGAAAGAACCTCCACATATGATGGAAATGTTCTGTTCTGTGAAACTATTTCTGTACTGTATTAAGGAAATAGTGTTTTTTAATGATTTGATTGGTAAATCAACAGAAACCTGACCATTAGCAACTACACAAGGCAATAAACCATCATTTAAGCCATATTTTGAGGGGTTAATTTTCATTAAATATCTCTTAATTCAATTCCATTTTTAGTGGATACGATCATTTTGGGAACAGTAGATGATTGACCGATTAGACGTTTGACCTCTTGAACTAACTTCTGATTCCAATCAGGAAATGCCTGTTCAAGTATGGAGATGAGACGTATGGACTCCGATACTAAATTTGAGCCTCGACATATTTCAGCAGTCTGAAAGATCAATTCAGGGTTATCAGAATAGATGGCGATATCAAATAGTCGCCTTGAGTTCTCTTGTCTGAGCTGCATACCTTTTCGAGCTTCAATATCTTTCACCCGTTGACGGCTATAAATTGGAAATCTAATATCAAACTCAACTTTTGGCGGAACCTTATTTTTGGATAGCCAGCTTTCAATCTTTTCAGAAGAATCTGTTGACCTTAACCCTCGGTATTGAGAAGGGTCTGCAGAATCGTAACTAAATCCAGCTTTATCAGGAGTTGAAAAATGACTTAGTAGGTCTAAATGACCACATTCAGGGCACTCTTTAAGGTATCCAGAGTTCCAAAATGAATAATATTCATCAACTCCATCTGAGAACTTTGGTGTGCCAGCTACTTCAAACGAGCTAATCTCAGAGAAAAAGACTAATATTTCATTGCATTGCGGACACTGGTGATAGGAATGACCCATTGTTGACATAAACTCTCCTCAAAACCGACTTGATAACAAATTCGTTGGTTCAATGTCAATAGATTTATCAAGGTTATAGAATAAACCTTAAAAATACCTTTTTATGAATCAAAAACTGTTAGGTAGGAGGTTTTATGAAACCAAAAAGCAATGAGAAAAATACTGAAAAAAGTGATGGCAAGTCAAATTTTGATCAGGCAAGAGCTGAAATTAAGCCTTTAATAAAACCCAAAACTATTCAAGACAAATTTCCAAAAGAGCAATTCGAGACACTAAAGAATCTCTCAAATATTAAGAAATAATCTAAAAATGACTAAGTTAGATTACGAGAAAGATCGCCAAAAAAGGGTACAAAAAACCAGAGGAGATCTTGTTAATCCTAAAGTTGATAATGAATTGGAGTTTGCTGGCAGAAATGATCAAACAATTACAGGTAATGCTCAGCAATTAAAAATTTATCAATCATTTCAAAAAAAAGTCAGGCTAGTTTATTTGCCTGAATTTCAGAAGCTCACTCAAGAAGAGCAACTTGAAATATTAGGTTTTATTAGGCGATGGCACTGGGATCTTGAGGTTGAGGGTTATCTTCTAAGCCCAACATATAGGCAGGCTGAAAGAATAATTAATGAGAATCAAATTAATCTTTTGAAATTTGATCAAAAAAGAATGAGCGACCTAGTAGCTATTACTGATCAATTTTTGAAAAACACGTCGAGAAAAGACCTTAAAAAGCAAATCCGACGAATTGACCACTCATTACGAACCGAATCGAAGATCTCTGGGGACTATTCAATATCAAAGATTTACCCAATTGTCAGGCAAATTCTCGATTCATAGACCTATTGATGGTGATTCTCTGTTAGATATATCCGTAGTTATTTTTTGCTCAAAAACACTTTCTCAACAGTAAGGGAAAACAATGAATATTTTTTTGCTAATAGTTATCGCGGTCTTAATTGCTCTCTTTTTTCTCTACAAAAATGCCAAAAGAAAGCAAAAGGAACTGAGAGATAAAGCAAGAAGGCATTATGAGGACATTAAGCTAACCATTGAATATTGGTTAAAAGACAAGACTAATGTTGAAAGAACCAAGTTAGCGAAGATCAGCCAAACGTTATTTGATGACTATCGTAAAAGAGCTACTTTTATGACTTTTAAAGGTATAAAGGCTGAGGAGTTTGAGTATCTTGATGAATGGCGTTTAATCATTGGTGAAATTGAAACGGCTAATTCAAATTGGCTGAATGACCCGATTAGAGGTGAAATGATTCTCGATTTTCGGGCTGCTTTAGTTAAGCTAAGAGACATAAACTTAGAGGACATTAATTAGGTTTAATATTCAAAGTCAACTCAATCATTATAGGTTTAAGAATGCCAGTATTCAAAACAACAGAGGGCGATTCACTCAAAAAATTGAACGTTGTTCAGCTATCCAAAGAACGAGATCTTCAAAGATTGGTTGAGAAGAATCTAATTGAAACCCTTGGCCTTCAGTTTTTAGCTACAGAGTACACAACAACATCAGGTGGAAGAATTGACACTTTGGCTGTGGACGCTGATGGAGCCCCTGTAATTATTGAATATAAGAAAAATAGGAATGACGCTGTTATTAATCAGGCACTTTCTTATTTGAAGTGGTTAAAAACTCAAAAGCCAGAATTCTTTCAAAAACTAATGATTGATAAATTGGGTCAAAAAGCTTTTGAAGAGATTGGCCTTGATTGGAAAAATCCTAGAGTGATTTGTATTGCTGAGTCATACAGCCGATTTGATCTTGATACAGTTCATTTTGTAAATACCAGAATAGAGCTGATTCGTTACAGAATGTATGAGGATGGCGTCTTTTCTCTTGATGCACTAAACGTACTTGAATCTGCAACCGTAACTGAAGAGGCAAAAGAAGAGCCTAAATTAACCTCAAAAGTTGAGGAAGAATCTACTCCAGCAGTTGAAAGCTTCTTAACTAAGAGTACTCCAGTAGTTCGTGAAATGTATGAGGAGCTGAGGGAGAGAATATTAGCTTTAGATGAGGCGATCATTGAAAAGCCGACAAGCCTGTATGTTGGCTACAGGATGTCTAATAACTTTGCAGATATTCACTTTCAAAAAAGTGGTCTCAAGGTTTTTTTGAGACCCACTGATTATGAAGACCCTAGAGGCTTTGTTAAGCAGGTCTCTGATGGATATGGCTGGAAATTAAATCGTTATTTCCAGATTACTTCAGCTGACGATATTAGTTATGTAATGGGCTTGATCGAACAAAGTTACAAAGATGTTTTATAGCCCTAGCTATGATCAGTTCAATTGATATAAGTTTTGACTTTAGATCTGATACTCCCTCTGGTAAAGATCCGGATTCTTTTAGTCCAACGCTACGCAAGTATCACAAGATTCTTTGGAGTAAGAAACTTCCAAACGGTAAGCAATTCACTCTAAGCGACACAAAAGAGGGGGTGTACCTACATCATCACTCTGAATTAGGGGAGTTTTTTCTATCTAGTGATACAGCCACTCATACATTCAGTCGATGGGCGAGTATGGCTCACATCATCAGTCAAGTTCCGTTAGAGGATATTGAAAGGTTCAGATATCTCGCTTACACAATGGGAAGTATGATGATTTTTCCGTCCAATAGGGTAGACGGCAAAAGTACAATCAATGGGGCTAGGGGGTTTCATCCTCTTATCAAAGACCGCATAGATTTGACTTTGGAGTGCATAAGACGTCACTATCTTGCTCAAAGTAGCCCGTTAGAGGGCGTTCTTAATCGTTATGCAGATTTCTTCAGATTATTTGATACCTTTAAAGGATACGTGGAGTTTTTTCTCTTACAAGATATGGTTTCAAACGATTTTTCTGAAATTAAATTCCTTAGCCCATTTAAGGACTTTAAAACCCCAGCAGTTCCTAAAATTCTTGAGGATTACTTATCCTACAAAGATAAAACGATCCAGTACATTAATTCCCGAAATCAGCGAATTCTTTGCAGCTAATTTAGGACATCGGATATAGTTGTGTTTCGAATAAAAATAACTTTAATTTATAAATGACCTTCTACATCATTGTTCACATAATTATTGGATACATAATTGGTTGCGCATCAACCATCTATTCTGATTTGCACTCTGGTAGATATGATCCAGGATCATTTCCAGGATGGGTTTTAGGTGATCTTTTAAATCTATTTGTTAAGTTGTCATTAATAGCGGGTTTTCTTGCTGTAGCGACAACTTTCATCAATTTTGAATTTCAGTATGCATTAATGACTTTGGGCGAATTATTGGTTGGCGTTTTTATAACCAGACTAACGCCCAAGACTTTTAGATATATTGCTGTTGTAACAAGTCCCCTCACTTTTATCGTTATTTTTGGGGCTTTGTGGGGATTTTGGTATCTGGGCTAACAAAAGGTAAAAAATGACATTTGCATTCTCTTCAATAGGTTTAATCAAGAAATCTCTTTACCAGCTGAAAGATCATAAGCTTTTTGACAGTCAAATGAATCTTAAGCCCTATGAACTAAGGGGTGGATTCACAATTAATTTGGAGGGTAGAAATGTATCAAAGCCCAAGGACACCGTCTACAACTGGTTTTATCAGGTTTTAAGCGTAAAAAAACTTAACTTTTCACCTACGATGTTGATTGGAATGATTAGCCATAGGTTTGAGATTGATCCAACTAAATTCAGACAATTAATTGATGAAATTGTTGACTCATTATCTAAAAAAGAACTTAAGGATATTACTTACTATGAGTTTTATGGGTTATGTTTTGTTGGTAGCTTATTAAATAAAAACTCTTCTCAATTTCAAGCAGTTACTTCAAAAATTAGCGAAATTCAAAGTATGGCTGCTACGCCAGAGGATGTTTCAAATTTAGTTGAAGCAATGATTCAAGGACGAGTCTAGTGGAGATTTTCTTTGGCATTCTTGGAATTCTTCTTATCTTTTATTGGATTTCTAAACTTGATAATTCCACAGTGGATAGAAGAAGTAGAAAAAAAGAAATGTCTTACCTTGATAAAAGAGAGCAATCTTTAGTTGAAGCTAAGGAAGCTTACAAGCTAAGCTCAGACGAATTTCGTCAACTATGTGAAAGACAAGAATTTAATCTTGAAACAATTGACCAATCAATAAGAGTCATTCGTTCTAATAACCTTTAGAGGTTCGTTAATAGAATAATTTCCTTTGAATTAGGGCTCTGCAAGATAGAGAACGTCGTTTGAGATGATTTTTTGATCATATCGATCAGTTTCTCCTTTGAAATCGATATTCCCGACTTTTGTACTTCTTTGATTATTTGATTTTGGGTCATTTTTGATTACTTTCTTTTTAGAGGTTTGACGTATCCACTCTACAAAACCGATCATTGTTTTCCTCGAGTTCGTTAACTATCTTTAAAACATCTCAGATTTAATCTTAGACACATTATTTGGTTGATTCGTTTGCTCTATAAGGAAACGTTTCAAGCAAAAACGGATCACTTCAGAGCGATTGTGTCCAAGTTGCTTACATAATCCATCAAACTGCTCTAAAAACTCATCCGTAGTTCGTATTCCAATAATCTGGTTTCTATACATTCGCATTACTCCTTTTAGTTTCTAGATTTATTTAGGTTTCTGGATTGGGTTTATCTGGGACTAGAGTTCTTAGACTTGGGCTAACGCCCAAGACTCGCTACGCTCGTAATCACTCATCAAGGTAGAGTTGTTTCATTGCGGCAGCTTTTTCTGGATACAACTTACCTTATGCAGGTAAGTTGTATTTGGTCTTGCGTCTAGCTATTCCATCAACACTTTGCTAAGAAAACCATATGAGGTAGGGGCGGTTGACCGATCTCCCTTTACTTTCCGTCTTACAAATCAACGGTAACCCCCAATAGCTAGCAAAGCAACAGTCAGGGGCTTGGAGGTTGTCGTCGTACAGTGCCTCCATCGTTGCAGTAATATTTATTGAAAGCTCCCCGTCTGCATTTGGAGCTTTTCATCCTATAAAAGTGCCTTGGTCTTCGCTAGCTTGACAGATTTAACGCCGAAAGGGGCTAAGGACTTGGGGCTTGTTATCACTTGTTCATATAGTTATTTAGTAGTTTAAAAACGCTCGTTTGACGAAAATGCCAAAAAAGACAAAAAAAAGCCCACTTTTTGTGGGCTGATAATGGGAAATTAAGCATTTTTTAGAACCGAAAACCCTCGAAATTAAGGCTTTTTTGAGGTTTTTTACTCAAAATGTCCACTTTTTTCTTTGTATCAACAGATCCTGATTCTAGTTCTTGTAACGCATTCTCAAGAGCTTGAATCTTCAGTTGCCTTTTTGTAAAGGTTAAAAAGGGTACTTTTTCCTTGTTTTGACATTCAAAGCTACTCGAGCCAATAACTCTTGGTATACCGATCGGGCTACAGCTTGCTTCCTTGATATCCCGGTCTAACCAAGGGCGCAATGCCCCATCGTTTTGAATGGCCTCGGTTATGAATTCAATCGCATTCTCAAATGCGTGATCAGCTTTATGAAACATTACTCTTGTTTTATACGCAGGGGACTTTGTGAAACACATCTTTTCTGCTCGACCATCAAGACGTATTGCAGTATTAACTAGTGATTGGTACTTCACAATAGCTTTAGGCTTGATAACCTTGCGTGAGGCTTTTTCATCAATCCAATCATTCACTAAGCCGTTCATTTGTTCTTCGGAAAGAACACGTGAAAGACTTCCATTAGAGACGGTTTCACCTTTCTCGAGCCGATAGATCAATTCTTTCATTCGTGAAATTTTCATTTTTGTATTCATAATGAACCTCCCTCGAAGCCATCATTGAGCTCAAATTCATATGCGTAGGGGAAGATATATCGAACTGATTTCTCATTAAACTTAATCAGCAAAATTAAATCACCAGTCAATTCATCTTTCGATATGTTTGAGACCACCGGTTTACATAGTTTTGGATTCCATCTGTCATTTTTGTGCAAAGGCAGCTCTTCGTAAATATATCTCCAAAGTACGTCTGGTTGATTATTAAATTTTTTCGCATCACTATCACTCAAAGCCACTTTTAAAAAAGTTGAATTTCCTTTGTAGTGATAGTGAATTGCTTTTGGATTGATATGCCTAGCATTAAGTATCCTCTCGATGAGGTAAGCGCTTATTTGCAGGGATCTAAATTTTCCATACACCTCATCTCCTAAAATTCCTCTGTTTATTTTCCACTTATGGGCTAGTAAAGTTCTTTCAATATTCGCACTCATATAGTTAATTCCTTTTAAAGTTAAATTACAGTTAAATATGGCCTAAAACACATATAAAATATGCCTCATCCATAACTATAATTTTCCTCTTTAAGGCATTTATTACATATTTTTTTATTAAAACGTTACATTTAAACTGTTAATAATTTGAGGTAAAAATGGCTCAAAAAAAACCGTACCACCTTCACTTTCCGTACAAACATCCAACCTTTGGAACTAATAAAAATCCAAAGTCCAAATCGGCTTGGGAAAACTCTGTGTATTACTGGTGGTGGGCCTATCTCAAAAAAAATCAGGAATATTTAAAGTGCTGTGAAGCTGGGGGAAAAGGAAAGTTATCTAAGCTTTATGAAGATTTTGGTGATGTACGAGGCGAGAGCTTTAAAGCTTGGTGGACAGATAAGACAGGTCATAAGTTAGAGCGTGGAGCTCGTCTTTTCGCTCAAGCCAGAGCAGAAGATTCAATAAGGACGCTAGAGGAGGGCGAGGCAGCAGTAAGCACTTCTCAAGCTCTAACGGTGTCGCTACCCCTTAATTTGCCAAAAAAACTCCTTATTCGGCGTTTTAAAGAGTTTTTAACTGTTGCTCATCAAGGTAAGCGTGGAAAACAGCTTGCAAGACAAAATGGGGGCAAATATCAATTCAAGGGACAGCCAAATATTCCCGCTCTAAGGTTGGGGCTTCAGGTCTATGAATTTAGAGAAAAGAACCCCCAGATGAAACTCTGGGAGATCGGGAATGAGATGCCTAGATTTCAAATGGCCCAGAAGATTAAGGCTGGTGATACGCCAAGTGAAATAGTTGATAAAAAGAACGTACTAGCTGCTTCAGTCAGTAGGTATTTGAGGCGTGTATCAGAGGCTATTGAAAGAACTGGTAGCGGCGAATTTATTTAGAAATATGAGCTTACGTTTGGTTATTATTAGGCAAATGTTTTCAATATGCTAAAAATAACAGGCGAAATAAATGTCAGCACTTCAAGAACTTCTCGAGCATTATCGTAAAACTGCTAAAAATGAGCGTGATAAAGGCGATAAATTTGAGCGTCTCACAAAATTCTTTTTAGAAAACGATACAAGATTCTCGGATAGATTTTCTGACGTATGGATTTGGAATAAATTCCCTGGCAATGAGGGCAAAGTAGACACAGGGATTGATCTAGTTGCTAAAGAAAAGTATTCAGAAGGTTATTGCGCTATTCAATGTAAATTTTATGGCGAAAAAACAACTGTCGATAAGTCAAATATCGACAGCTTCTTTACGGCATCGGGTAAAGACATTTATACGAGCCGCTTAATCTTTGCTACGACAGATAACTGGACTAAACACGCTGAAGATGCATTAAAAAATCAAAAAATTCCAATTAATCGGATGACTACCGATGATATGGAGAATGGTTCCATCGATTGGGAACAATTCAATATAGATTCTTTTACTGCACCTCAGCGTAGAAAAAAAGGAATACGTGAGCATCAAAAGAAAGCATTAGAGAATGTAATGAAGGGATTTACCTCAAGTGAACGAGGTAAATTAATAATGGCTTGCGGAACAGGTAAGACATTTACAAGCTTGAAGATTGCCGAAGAAATTGGTGGAACGATCTTGTTCTTGGCGCCATCAATCTCTTTGGTTAGTCAAACCTTTAATGAATGGATTACACAATCAAACATACCAGTAAGTAGCATTATTGTTTGTTCGGATATCTCCATTAGAGCTGAGGAAAGTGACGATATTCATACTTATGATTTAGCTTGTCCGCCCACTACAGATCCTGAAATTTTGGCTAAAGTGGCTTCAGTAGAGTTTCAAAAAGAAAAGCTCAACGTCATCTTTTGCACCTATCAATCTATTCAAGTAGTGATTGATGCTCAAGAAAAAGGACTTCCTGAATTCGATTTAGTTGTTTGTGATGAGGCTCACCGAACTACAGGGGTGACTCTCTCTGATAGAGAAGATAGTCATTTCACAAGAGTCCATAATGCCGATCTTTTAAAAACCAAGCGTCGTCTTTATATGACTGCTACGCCTAAGATCTATGCGGATGCGATGGTGTCGAAGGCAAATCAAGAGGACGCAGAAGTGTTCTCGATGGATGATGAATCTTTATATGGACCTGAGTTCCATAGATTAGGATTTGGCGAGGCGGTTGAAAAAGGTTTGTTATCTGATTACAAGGTAATGGTTCTTGGTGTTGAAGAAGCGTACGCAAGTAAGTTTCTTCAACAGGATAATGAGCTCCAAATTGATGATGATGAAATAAAAATTATCGGTTGCTGGAATGGGCTCTCAAAGAAGTTAATTGAAGGGCATAACGAAGGTAACCCAATGAGAAGGGCTGTGGCTTTCTCAAGATCAATCAAGGATAGTAAGAACTTCAAAGATCTATTCTCTAAAACTGTTAAGCGGTTCGTAGAGCAGTCAGGTCAGGAAGGCGATCTGCTTGAATGTGAAGTTGATCACGTTGATGGAAAGATGAGCTCTCTAGAGCGCCAAGCAAAATTAAAGTGGTTAAAGGCTGATACATCGCAAGAGGGTAATGTTTGCCGAATCCTTTCAAATGCCAAGTGTCTATCTGAAGGTGTTGATGTTCCTACTCTTGATGCGGTTTTATTTTTAAACCCAAGAAATTCGATGGTCGACGTAGTTCAGTCTGTCGGTAGAGCTATGCGTAAGGCAGAGGGAAAGCAATATGGATACATCATCATCCCTATTTCTATCCCTGCTGATGTTGATCCTGAAAAGGCATTAAATGATAACAAGCGCTACAAAGTTGTATGGGACGTATGTCAGGCTCTACGTGCCCACGATGATCGGTTTGAAGCAACGGTTAATAAGATTAAGTTCAACGTAAATAAACCAGATCAAATTGATGTAACCATTATTGGTGAAGGCAAAGGTGCTGGTAAAGAGCCTCAAGACAAAAAAACAGATCCAAATAAAAAGCCAGATATTGCCGCTCCATCGGTCACGCAATTAAAATTAGACCTACCCACGGCTGAAACTTGGCAAAACGCTATCCTTGGAAAGATCGCCAAGAAGTGTGGATCAAGGGACTATTGGGAAAACTGGGCTAAAGATGTTTCGGAGATTGCCGAGAGTCATATTGATCGTATTAAGTTGTTATTGCGTGGCTCAGATCAAGAACACCAAAAGGCATTTGAGCAATTTGTTAAGGGGCTAAGAAAAAATCTTAATCCATCAGTTACCGAAAAAGATGCGATCGAAATGCTTGCGCAGCATTTAATAACAAAGCCTGTATTTGATGCCTTGTTTGAGGGTTATGAGTTTGCTAAAAATAACCCAGTCTCCAAGTCGTTCAAAAAAATGATTGATTTGCTGGAAGATCGAACGTTCGAGAAAGATCAGAAAAAACTCGATGAATTCTATGACAGCGTAAGAAGAAAAGTTGTTGGGATTGATAACGCAGCCGCTAAACAGACAATCATTAAGGAGCTTTACGATAAGTTCTTTAATCTAGCTTTTCCTGGGATGGCTGATAGGCTCGGAATTGTTTACACGCCAATCGAAGTTGTTGATTTTATAATTAATAGCGCAGACGTAGCCCTAAAAAAAGAGTTTGGGTTAAATCTAACTGATAGAAACGTTCATATCCTAGATCCATTTACTGGCACGGGAACATTTATGGTTCGCCTACTTCAAAGTGGGCATATTAAGCCGGAAGATCTTGAATACAAGTATCTCAATGACTTACACGCAAATGAGATTGTGTTGCTTGCTTATTACATTGCGGCAATTAATATTGAAGAAACGTATCACGATCTTAGTGTTAACCATAAGTATGTTCCATTTGATGGAATGGTTCTTGCGGATACATTTCAAATCGGTGAATCTAAGAGTGATCTCGAGGAAGTTATGTTCCCCGAAAATAATAAGCGTGTAAAAAAACTTACTGAAACGCCTATTCAAGTTGTAATTGGGAATCCCCCGTATTCGGCTGGACAGGATAGCGAAAATGAGGGCAATAAGAATCTTAAGTACGATTATTTAGACCAGCGCATTAGGGAGACATACGCAGAGAAGTCAAATGCTGGTCTTTTGATGAACCTGTACGACAGTTATATTCGGGCAATCAGATGGGCTACTGACAGAATTAAAGATAAGGGAATTATTTGTTATGTGACAAATAATTCTTTTATTGATAAAAATTCTATGGATGGGTTTAGAGCGTCTCTTTCCGATGAATTTTCTAGCATTTACGTTTTCAACCTTCGTGGTGGAATTCGTGGGATGTCTAAGGAGTTGGCTAAAAAAGAAGGTCAAAACGTATTCGACATTATGACGGGCGTGGCAGTATTCATCTTTGTAAAAAATCCCGAGCAACAAAGTCCTTGTGAAATTTATTACCACGACATTGGAGATTCATTAAATAGAGCTGAAAAATTAGAGAAGATTTCAAGTGCTATTTCAATAGACGGTCTAAAGTGGGATAGGCTGAATCCAAATGATAGTCACGATTGGATTAATCAGAGAGACCCTGCTTTTTCTAAGTTCATTTCTATTGGCAACAAGAGTGATACCAGCGAGGAGTCAATTTTTAATAATTATTCACTAGGCGTGGTTACAAATAGAGATTCTTGGGCTTATAACTTTTCTTCAAAAAAATTGTCCTCAAATATGAAATCGATGATCGATTTTTATAATGAGCAAGTAACAGAATTCAAAAAAGCAACAGAGAAAGATAAATTCCCTAGCGCAATAGAGCGTCAAAAAATTGTTGAAAAATTTATTGACACAGACCCTAAGAAAATTAGTTGGACTAGGGCAATTAAGAATACTTTAGGTAGATACACGGCACACTCGTATCGTAAGGATGCTTTAGTGAAGTCTGTTTACAGACCATTTTGTAAGTTGAATATGTATTTTGATAGAACGTTCAACGAAATGGTTTATCAGATGCCAAAGATATTCCCTAACAATGAGCTTGAGAACTTGGCTATATGCGTACCTAATACAGGAGCTAGAAGACCATTTACAGCCCTAATGGTAAACAAATTACCTGATTTAAATCTTCAGGATGCTGGCGCTCAATCCTTCCCATTATTTACTTATGAAAAGGTAGAAGAAGAATCTCATTCAGAAGATTTATTTGCCGTAAAGGTAGAGAAAGACAGGTTTGGGGGCTATACGAGAAATGAAAATATATCTGATTTGACGTTGGAAAAATTTCGCAAAGCTTATGAAAGTAGCAAAGGTAAATCAATTACCAAGGAAGACATTTTTTACTACGTTTACGGTATATTCCACTCCCCTGAATATAAAAAGAGATTTGATTCAGATTTGAAAAAGATGTTGCCTAGAATTCCGTTGGCGAAGGATTTTTGGGTATTTAGCAAGGCTGGCAGAGAGTTGTCTAATTGGCACGTAAATTACGAGTCAGTTGAGCCATACGATTTAATTCAGGATGGGGAAATCAGCTTGGGCGATTCTAAGCTATTTGAGATCACCAAAGTACATTTTCCTAAGGTAAACGGCAAGGAAGATAGGACAACGATCATCTATAACAATCGGATTAAATTAGGCGGCATACCACTAGAGGCTTACGAGTACGTTGTGAATGGTAAGTCGGCTCTTGAGTGGGTAATGGAGCGTTATCAAGTTTCTCTTGATAAGGATTCTGGAATTACTAACAATCCTAATGAGTGGTGTCTGGAAGCCGAAGATCCTGAATACATTCTCAATTTGATTAAGCGTCTAGTGAGAGTCAGCATTGAAAGCGTCAAGATTATTAATTCGCTTCCTAAACTGGATGAGGTGAAATAGCTTTGAGTTCGTAAGGCTCGCTGTAGCGCACACTACTGTCGTAATCTTCGCCTCGAGATGGTTTTTACATATATTGACCTAAGCCTTTGATTAGCTTGCCTTTAATTCATTTTAAAAGTAAAATTACCATATAAATCAAAGGTTTAGGAGATTTAGATGGCGATTTATGGTTATGTCCGAGTTAGTACGCTTCAACAAGCTAACGAAGGAGATAGCCTAGAAACCCAACTGAAGCAAATCAGCTCCTATGCCTCACTCAAAAACTACGAGATCCCACCAGAAAACTTTATTACTGAACGGGGGGTGAGTGGAAACCTTGAATTTGAAAAACGACCCGAAGGTTGCCGATTATTCGATCAACTGATTTCAGGTGATGTTCTTATCTTCTCAAAGCTTGATAGGGCGTTTAGAAACACGAGAAACGCTTTAAACACACTACACGAGCTCAAAGAAAGAGGGGTCTCAGTTCACTTCATAGATCTTGGTGGTGACGTCACTAACGACGGAATTGGATCAGTGATCTTCACAATCCTTTCAGCATTTGCCACATTTGAGCGTGAGCGTATAGCTACTCGAATTAGAGAGATAAAGCAAGTTCAAAAAGCCGAGGGAAAGTTCTTGGGTGGCTTTACGCCCTTTGGCTACAGGGTTGAGAAGGGCAAGATTGTTAAGAATCCTGAAGAACAAAAGATCATTCAAGAAATGAAAGATTTAAGACGAAGGGGAATGAGTCTAAGGAGAATTTCTTATTGGTTAGACAGAATTCACGGTATTGAAATGTCGCATTCAACGGTAGCAAAATTTATCTAAATTTCTTCTAACTCAAAGTTCGTTGTTTGCTTTTACAAGTTATACATCTCCAGGAAATTGTTTCTCTACCACTGCTTCTTGATACACGCTTTACCTGCTCCTCTGGAGGAGTTAGGCGTCTGCAGCTTGGGCAGACTTTTGGTTCGGCTTTGATGTTTGACATATCAATATATTAAACCACGATGGTTAAAAAAGAATTTCTTATTGGTTAGACAAAATTCACAGTATTGAATTGTCTCACTCAACTGCTTCATCTTTTGTATCGTTTCATTCAAAAAAAGCATAATTAAAGAGCGAATTCAAATTTTTTAACTAATTACTTAAGTAATTAGTTATTACAGAAATGCGACATTTACTAAAAAAAGTTATTGAAATTTCGTTCACATTTGTGTTGTTATAAAAAAGAACAACGGGAGTGTCAGATGAATGAACAGCTAAATGTCGTTATTGAAAATCACCCAAATTCACGTTCTTATAATTGGCTAGGTGGGTGTGAGGATGTTAAGAGCCATAACTGGATTCATTGCAATATAAAGTTCCTAGCAAGTCCTGAGCACTATGCTTGTATTAAAGAGGCTTTTAAAAGAACTGAGGTATTTGAAATTCTTGGTTGGGATAAAAATGATCAAGCTACAGCGAGTATCAGTAGATGGACTTTGAGAGATAGCCCTGTATCAAAGCAAGAAGGGCACAGCCTGTGGGTATCTTTCGAGACCCTTAGCGTAACTCCAGATGAATTTTTATCCTTCATTGCTGATAAGTTTGATATTAAGATTCGCCTGACATACTATTTACCTTATAGTTCGCAGCCTAAGCAAAAATTCTTTATTTCAACTCTTAAGGATTAATTTTTGAAAATTATTTCTTTGTATAAAAAACATACCAGTTACTTCTTGTATGGTGCTTTTTGGCTGGTTATCCTCCTGTGGATGGGCTATGGATACGTCACAAAATATGATCAGATGTTGGAAGAGCCAACAATCTATTTGAATTTTGATGGCTCATTTGAGTCTGAGAAAGTTAAGGAATTAGAAAGGAATAAAAAAGAATTATTCTGGAAGCACCAGCTTGAACAAGTGGAAAGAAAATTGAGAAACAATAAGAGTTCAATTGACTTTAATTATGATCAAATAACGCGTGAAACTCGACAATTAAGAGATCAGCGTAACAATGAGTTTTATCTCGAAGCGATAAGGTCAGCAAAGTCAGATATCGAAAGAATTTCGCTTCGCAATAGTTTTCAGGTCCAGAAAGCTGAAGATCAAGCTAAAGACCTTAAAGCCGATAATGATTACTACTTGCACAAACTCATAACTCAAGAGGAAATCAGAAATTTAGAGACGCTTAGAGACTTTATAAGCCCAAAAATTAATGGCAAGTGAGCATTTCTGAAATGATTAAAAAACCATCAAACTTTTTACTTTGATGGTTCTTGTGTTTTTACCAGCTCCAAGAAAAGCAAAAAGCCCTTATAAAATAAGGGCTTAGAGCATTAATACTGGTTGCGGGGATAGGATTTGAACCTATGACCTTCGGGTTATGAGCCCGACGAGCTGCCAGACTGCTCCACCCCGCGTCTGAAGTATGAAACTATATCAGGTTAAACCCTAAATAGCAAGGAGAACCTGGCTTTCTATCCAGTAATCCCATGTCTTTTAAAGAAAAAATTAGACTAAGTGGCTTATTTCTCATATTTGTTATGTGAAAATCCGCACATGCAAAAACATCTGACTTATGCCCAATTAGTCGCTCCTGGCATTTACTGTGTTGATACTGGATTTGTAAGAGAGCAGTTTGATGCCAGCTATATGGTTGTTGATGGTGATGAAGTTGCTTTCATCGACGTTGGCACCAATTATTCCATTCCCAGATTTTTAACGAGCCTCGATGAGCTTGGCTTAAAGCCCCAACAGG
>JACCDY010239447.1_pt1 | contig 22553 bp, 43 predicted proteins | sample 7446391 | NCBI WGS metagenome assembly JACCDY01 (sample SAMN15323451, study PRJNA562643) | freshwater metagenome | isolation source: river surface water | place: USA:Blue River Watershed | collected 2017-08-18 | reverse complement strand
CGCGAAGGCGTTCTATAGCTTTTTCAATCATGATTTGTAGATACGGTAATGACGTTGACAGTTATACCTGCTTTGCCGTCATATTTCGCACCATAATGACGCTTGGATTCCAGAAAGTCAAGGAGATCTTTTTGAATTTTTTCAGCGTCTTCACGACTAAAACCTTTTGGAAGATTTAAAGTTAAATAAAAATTTGGTTGATGCATAACTTATAGATTATCCAGATAGTAAATATGTGCCAAACATTGTCAACAACAATTAACGACCAAGGAGCAAACGGGGGTTTGGTAAAATTTGTTTGCCCAATTTTTTTCATATACCAAGGAATTAGTTGCCATCTGTCTTGTATATAATGTGTTATAAATAGAACAGTAAATACTTTAACGTTCCATATATCACCCATTACGCAAACTAACGTCGCCCATATAAAACAATGTAGGGCGCAAATTAAACTCTTCTTTTTCTTATTCTCAGCAATAAAATCGAATTGCAGAAGATAATCTGCAATAAGATGTCCTATAATTGCTGAAGTTAAGTCCATTACATTCTCTCTTCTAAATCTTCAATGCTACCGCACTCGTTATAAATATAATCAAATAACCAATCTTCGGCATATATTGTTACGTTCAATTCTTTAACAAGATCATCGTAGAGTTTATGTTGTTTTTCTGTCAGATCTCGAATTTCGTCGCGAGTCTTTGCTAAAAGTTCAATTTGTTGAGGTGTAAATTTCATTTCCAAAGCACTTGAAGTGTAACTATAATACCGCAAAGACATAATAATGTCAACGTTTTTAAACTTAATTTTTCACCAAAATGAAAAGAAGTTAAGAATGTAAATAATATTATACCTATCGTAAAAGTTAATATTCTGTTAGGCCAAATCAAACCATTAAAATATTCATTGATTAATTTAATAGCCCGAATAGAAACTAAAGTCGATGGCACACTGATCCATATAAGATAGTATTCATACTTTTTAAACCAATCAGATAAGAATTGCCCATGTATCTGATACCAACCAACTACATATACCAAACTAAGCAATAAAATTGCTAAAAATAATTTCATTTAGATCCACAAAATATCCATGTGTTCTACAAATAATAGTAGACCTTGTTTCTTGCGCTCATTATATTGCTCGCATTTCTTCATATATTCATCCCAAATCATTTTTTCTTCAATAGTTTTTTCTCTATTAAAATAGTTTCTATCTTTAAGATCCCACTTTGTTAATGACTGTGGAAAAGGTAAATATTTATCTGGATCAATTATATAATCAAAAGCAAAAATAATTTCATCCATGATACGATCAATTTCTTTTTCGGCAATTTTTTCTGCTTTTTGTTGTTCTTCTTCTGACAAAGAAGTATAGTTATTAGGCAAAAATTTCATAGGAATACCCATTTTGCCTATCTTCTTAAGATGTTGCAAACGAGGAACTATAAACTTAGCAATATTAGTTTCCAAAGAGAAAACATCATCGTCAGAAACTCCATAGCGCAACTTCTGGTACTTGCATTTAACCCACCAACGCAATTCATACCAATTATTTTTGAAGCCCCATCCCAATCTATAAGGTAAAAGATCAATAATTTTATCTACATATTTATTGTATGTATAATAATTATCATCTTCTCCAAACAGTTTGTCGAACTCTGCTTCTTGATCATGCCAGTTTTTAAGACGCTGTTCTTTCTGTTCTGGCGTTTCGAAATCAAATTCTGTTTGATAGTTCATAGTGTTTTATTATAGGATTCTATGTAAGATTCAATATTCTTTTTACCGACTGGATTCATGCTGTGAACAATATATGGTGGATGTTTTATGTTTCTTTCAATGCAATAATTAACTAACCACATCGCGCAATGATAGCCAGTTCTTTCTTTGCCATATATATCATAAGGAATATCATCATTATTTAGACCGTGGCCGTAATGACAATCTGATAGATCGTGATCATAGCAAACAAATTTTGGCAAACCTCTTAGAGTGATCAAATCTACAAATTCCTTGTAGCTTCGTACAACGGAGTAGTGCTGATCTTTTGGAATAGCCACCCATGTAACATGAGTTGGAATCCTGACATCATCTAAGAATAAATTATAATCAGTAATCATAGTTCGAATGCGGCGATTGTATGCTCAAAAGGATTACCTTCTATATTCTTTACCAGACGCAACATCTCGGCGGCAATTTCTCTAATCTCTTTCTGAGCGTCAGGCTTATTACGCAAGCTCAAGAAGTGATAGAAAGAACGCCAATTAAACATTACGTCAGCTTGAATTTGAGAATTATAAGTCTTGAAATAACGAGCAGATTCCTTGGCTCGCTTGCGACCAAGAACAGGCTCAAGATCCTTCAGAGCGGCATGATACAATCTGTTGCCAGCTTGCGTATACATTTCTAACACATCGGCCCAATTTTTACCGGGAAAATTAAGTTGACTATTTACGTCAAGGTTATTCGTGACTTCAATATTTTTCCAATCATCAGGAATAAGATACTTGTCTTCTTTGATTTCTTTATAACGAGCGGATTCGCCATTAATACAAACGCCAACCCTATGTTTTAATTTATGAATGTGACTAGCAATATCTGTATCAACTAAGAAGTGAAGAGAAGATTTTTCAAAAGGTGTGTGATGACCTGCATCAGCGAGCATTTTAAGAAGTTTAGGAATTCTATTAATCTTATCTTCATTTAAATCTCGACTTGTAGAAGTCCAAGCTGAACAAGCATGAACTTGATCGCTACCGTAATAGCCAATTAACTGTACTTTATTATCATTCTTATCGTTAATCATATATCTAAAAATTTTTTAATTTCTAACTTACCGTTGCTGATTACTATATACTCGTTTAATCCATTGTCAACACAAAGATTGTCGCAATCTGCTGGATTTACGTTGCCATCTAAATGGTGAGGGTTAACTCTACCATTTTTATGATAAGTGTGACCAACGATTTGTTTTAATCCTTCAATAGGCTGAAACTCTTGTTTGAAATCTAACCACACAATTCCTCCACCCTTCTTAGGGCCACCTCGACTACGACCAGCAAAATAGAACCAGTGATTTTGATCTGTTATTAAAGCTATGTTTGCGCGTTCCACTTCTTTTACAAGAAATAAACTTAAATCATTGTTATTTTTGACAGATGGATCTATATAGTCAGGAAATAATCCTGCATGAGTACAAAGGATACCATCAACCCAAAAACGCCATTTGAATTTATTAGTTATGTTTTGACGCTCAGATCCTAAAATCTCATCGATAGCAAAATACTTTCTATCTTCATAACCACTGCACATCGTATAATGATTATTAAATAGATAGTGTAGATCATGATTGCCAAAAAGAGTATAGTTATTTGGCGCAGATAGATATCGCATCAAATAATCAGCAGTCTTTTTATAATCATCGTTCTCGTCCAAAACAAAACTATCAAACCAATCGCCGAGACAAAGGTTTATGTCTGCCGATTCGTGCTGAATAATCTTATTGAACTTCTCAATGTTATTGTGAAGATCAGAAAGTATTACTATTTTCTTTTTGTGACTATCGAATGTCATTTTTGAATTGCGCCTTAAAAGTATCGGTTTTTGGTTTACTAATTACAATAGTAGTATTAGATTCGTTTTCCTTGACATCTAACCAACTAATTTTGAAGTCACCGTTTTTATCTCCTGCCATTAGCATTTGTCTTTCGCCGACTTGAAAAATTAAGCTAGATACCACCAATGGAATATTTGGGTATGAAGTTCCTAAACCAACATTACCATTTGTATTAACAGCTAAAGGATAAGATTCAGCTTTTGTTTGTGGTTTTTCTTCCGCTTTGAGAAGAGAAGGCGCAGCAACTGCCGTTAAAACGCCACCGAATATAGATTTGAAGAATCCTTTACGAGTAAATTTCATACTCATATAATATAAATTTACTTATCATAATCTATTTTTCCAATGACGTTTATGCGAAAAGTATTAGTTACTTTTCCATCATTTGAACTGGTGACAATGTAGCTTTCTTCTATTGTACCGTCAAGGAAAAAAATGATTTTTGTTGCAGATGTTTCTATTATTTTTAAATCGTTAGTTATTGCGGCGAGTTCATCAGGGTTTTCTATAGAGTTTATAGTATAATCTTCAGAAAAAGATAGCTCAGATTGTTTTTGATGATATGCTGCTTGATGACGCTTATTTATTAGAAAAGTTTTTAAATTTTCTCTTGCTTCTTGATATCTGTTAGCGTTAAAAGAATCAAAGTTAATAACAAGAGCGGCGATCAGTGATAATAATATCACTGTCGCCAATACTATCTCTATAAGAGTAAATCCTTTAGATTTACCAGTCATTATGCTTTGGCTGTTTTTCTAATTCTTTTTCTCTTTCAATTGCTCGTTTTAGAATTGTACGCAATTCAGTCAAAGCTGTTTCATAAGAGTCGCAAGCTATTTCTATATCATCAGTAACATAACCATTATGAAAAACTCTGTATTCTGGTTGCTCACCATAAGACCAGCGAGTTTCTATATACCAATGACAATCACGGTCTTTATGATGATTAGCACTGATAAGCTCATACCATTCTTCAGTAAGTTTAACTATATCTTTTTGTATGTCAGTCATGAATATTTATGCGTCGAATGTTAATTTCTTCATATAGAAGAGTGCGGATAGCTTCAATGGCTTCATCTGCTGTTTTAAAATCGTGTCCAAATTTATGATAGCTTCGCAGTCTATCTTCAAAATGACAAATAGCAGAAAACATATCAATAGCTTGATTAGCCATCTCAAATTGTTTTTGATCTTCAGGCAAATTGAATTCTAAGATTGCTTTCATATTTTAAAAGTTGTTCTCCAATATATTTAGTATAAGCAGGTGGAATAGCTTCTGTCAACTCCCATCCTCGCTTAGGCCAATGCATATCCATGACCTTGCGCCAAACGTCGATTGAGCCTTTGCGACGACTCTTTCCGGTAACACTCATGTCGCGATAATCAATACCATTCTCTTCGGCGTATTTTTTAGAATATCCACGTTTAGTGATATTTTTTAATGGCGCAACTGGAAAGTTGCATTCAAAATATCTTGCTCGTTCGATTGGCATATTAAACATATAACCAGTTAATCTAAACGGTTCTATGAGATATTCTTTTGCACCGGCAACATTTTCAATAATATAATACTTTTTAGTCTCAATAAGTGCTTGGCGAACTGGATGTATTAATTTTGGCGTATCTTTACCTTGAGAATAATGAACATAAATTGAATCGGGCTTGGTAGCTTTGCTGTATCCCTGACAAGGAGGTGATGCATGAATAACGTCAAATGAATTAAGAAAATCTTTATCTTTCAAGATTTCAATGACATCACCCTTAATAAATTTAAAAGGATAACTAGGTTGATCTTTAATATCAACTCCAGTTACTTCAAATCCCGCACGATGATAACCCATGCTTGCACCACCAGCGCAACAAAATAAATCAAGTAATTTCATACGTTTCAAAACCAACTTACTGCAAAGAAGGCATCAGGTCAAGAAAAACCCTCCGATCACGGAGGGTTTGCTTTTTATTTACACTTCTTAAATCCAAGAAGAATAGCAGATTGAGTAGACAGCGTTTTATACCATCCATTCTTTTCATGTACAGAACCTTTTCCACCAGTAACTTCGCAAGTCTGAGAAGAAAGTTTTGAATACTTTTCAATCATAGCGTGAGTTACTTCATTTCCGCCGCTTGAATAAAAACGAAGTCCTGCAAACTTTTCTTTTACTTGTGCGGCGACTACTTGTTCGCAACCAGAATTATTTACTTCTTGTTGCATATCTCGACATAGATCGAAAATAATATCGAACCATCCATCATCGCACTCAAAATTAAAGCTTTTGCCAAAAATCTTTGGAAAACGCTCTACAAGCTTTTTAGTATTTTTTTCAGTCATTTTTATTTTTATTAGAGTTTAAATCGAAAGGACTATCTTCTTGCTCTTCTATTTCTCCAAGGCAGTCTACACAAACAGAACAATATTCTAAATCTTCTAAGAATGCGGTCTTCTTACCGCAGTAATCGCAGTTCATTGATTTGCTAATTTATAAATATCATCAAGAGTCTCTTTTACTCTGATGCCGTTATTATTCCAGCGAGTAATAATTATACTATGCTTTTTACTCGGACTCGGCTCAATACTAACTACAGTATCAAGATTAAAAAGAATAGGAGTATAAGCCATACTGCTGTCGTGATGCAAATCTAGTTGATTCAATTTTACAAAATGTGCCATATAAATAAAGCGGTTTTAAGGCTTACCGCAAACCTTTTGTCTTACTTAGTATCGACGATTTTCGGGAGTACGAAACACTTCTTGTTCCTTATTCGAATCACCTTCGACATAGTAAATTACACCATTTACAGACTTCGCGCACTGCATAGCCCAATCATACGCTTGCTTCTTTCCTAGCGCAAGATTATAGGCTGACTGATACGCACCGTCCTTATCTCTAACGATATAACGTTTATTCATTTTAAGAATTCTTGATTAGAATATCGTGAATCAAATGACGAGTCTTATGGTCGAGAATTCGACCTGTCTCGTCCTTCGGAAGATCAGTAATAATCTTATCAAAATTAAGCCCAAGAACAGAACTCATGCACTTAATCTTTCGATAAATACCAATCTCCTTATACTTTAGAATTGACCACAAAGTGTCAACTTGCTCTGGAGTTGCCTTCGTAATTGCATTTAGCAAGGCAACTGGTTGTGTAACTGTAGCTGTTTCACTCATATTAATATTACTGATCGTCAGACTTTTCACTGACTGTCACAATAGTTACAAGACTATGAGACAAAGCAATGTTGTCGTCTTCCTGAACGGTAAATCCTAGATCCAAACAAATATCCTTGATTTCTTGACAAGAGATATGCGTTCCCTTTAGACGGGACTGAATGGATTTGAGGGTAGCAGGAGTTCCACCTTCAACGCGACCCTCAACGTAATTCTTAATAGCTAGAATAGTAGCATCGCTATATCCATAGCCTTCATTGATATTGCAACCACAATCGTCGTCGCAATCATCATCGTCATTATCAACACTGATTTCTTCATCAGTGTTGTAATATGGCTCATTAAGAGGAGCTTCTTCTTCTTTAATACGCTCGAAAGGAACTTCTCCAATGACCTTGTATTTAGAAACACGAAGCTTCTGGAAATTGCAATCAGTAGGAACACTAACTGCATTAGAAGGATCGAACTCGACCATCATAAGATGGCCGTCGTTACCAGCCCAATCCTTTGCATAATCATAGCTGCCAATGTGCAAGCCATGAGAACAATGATTGTCCTTGTTATCATCAACACTGTTGCGAGCGACTTCAATGGTTTCGCCAATCTTGTTAAGAATACAACCATTCTTATTTACAGTACCAGTGATGACAATAGTATTAATGTTGCCATGCTTTGAATAATAATCAGTATCAACACCTTTATATCCAATAACATTGCCGGTCTCAGTCAATGGCAAAGTCTTATACGAAAGAAAAGTGTACAACTGATCGACACTATTCTTGCTAGGATTGAACATGAGCTTCTCAATAAAATTGAGAATAGGTTGAGCGTCCTTAGCTCCTGAGCGCAAAAACTCAAGAAGCTTGTCAATTACGAAACCTTTCAACTCATGGTTGCCATAATAAACCTTCTCGGAAACAACCTTGATGCTGCCATGAGAGAAGTTTTCGATCTGCTTCTTAATATCCAGAAAACGAGGAATAGTATCGTATTCTGCATTGATTAGAGCATTCTTCAGTCCGGTATAATTGGGATTGTCGGTATTAAGCGTATACGGCTTACCTTCCCAAATAACCGTGATTGCATTGCTAGTGACAATATATGCTGGCTTGGTCATAATATTTTTTACACCTTTATTCTTCGACTATGCTAACTCAAATTTTGGAAATGTCAACTGATTTCTTGAAATTTACGAGATCAATGTAAGACTTAAAATCTTCATCATTTTCACCGTTTCCATAACCATGAAGTTTTCCATGTAGTTTAAGCATAGGATAGTCATTGTAGATGGATTCTTCGACAGATTTTAAATAAACTCCCACAACATCTTGCAAATTTTTATTATTGAAAGAGATGTGGATTTTCAAAGCATCTAAAGTCTGCCACCAATTAAATACAAAATCTGCAAAAACTATTTGATCAAGATTAGTTAGCTTTTGACTGATGTTATTTCTTTTGGTACAAAACTCTTGATAGATATCTACATTTTGCAATATCTTAGGAAAGTTTGTAATTTTATAATATTCTGAATTAAGACAAGAAACATATTCAAACATCAAACCTTTAACTTCGTCAGACAAATTATTCCATTTATCCTGAAAATAAGTGCGAAAATCAATAAAATCAGTGCGCGACTCAAACTTTTTGCTAGTGGCAATATTATTAGAAACGCCAAAAACTGATATATCAAATTTAGTTTGAAAAGTCTCAAGAAGCCGATTATTTAAATAACCTCTCTCACGATGATTCAAACATTCGTAATATCCAACTGTCTTGCGATCTGAAACAGGCAGAAAAAGCTTAACAACATTATTATCATTCAATACAGTTTGATCAATGAACGTACCAATTTTACCTCCACTAACAGAATAAAAACTATTAGCAGGAAGAGCGACTGATGTAGAGCTTTTCTTGGTAGAAGGAAGTTTGACTGGAGCAAGCTCGCTCAAGTTACAATAACCGGACTTAATAAGATCAAATCGATTAACTTCTTTGAACTTATCAACGCCATTTACAATAGTTGAGCTAGTGATTGCATTGTCGTGCGAAACAACAACTACTTCTGTAGCTTTCTTATTGGACAGCAAACTGTAAATACGAGGAACAATCTTCGTATTGTCAGGCATATCATTGAATACGATATAAACATCAGGGCTATTAACAAGCGTATAACACTTGCTGATGCTTACGCGATTGTTGCTGCCAAGGGAATACAATTTAGTATAAGCAGGAATCCTTTTGTTTTCTCCATTGGATTCGTAATGACTACGATTAAAAGTATGATTTTGAACTTTATATCCTTGATATACAAAAACATTTTGCTCTTCAAGTTGATCGAAAACAGATCTCGGAAACGTGTCTTTGACTTGCTTATAATGAGTCATGACTTCACGCAAACAATTAAATTGCGCGATCTTATTCTTAATTGAAGCGACGAACTCGTTGCAAAAAGACTGATACCGAGACTTCAAATAAGCTTTAGTAGTCTTATTGTACTCAAGCGACTCGCGTGAGTGATGCAGCGAAACAGATCCAATATCAGCAATAAAAATAAACTTATTAAGAAATTTAGCCCATGCATAATCTTCACCAAGCTTAAAATCAACAAGTTCAGGATTGATAGGATAATAAATACCACCCATCACAATACCTTGCTCACCAACTGAATACTGATTATAAAAATGATTATTAGATTTACGAATCTGCCAGTTAGTACCAGAAGCAACAATTTCAGGTTTCGCGATTTCAACTTGCAAATTCAAAAAGTGAGGTTGAATCTCAAAATTACTAAAGAATGAAGAGATTTCCTGATTAAATTTATTAATATCGCCGCTCGAAACACCTACGGAAATGCAGATACCATTTGATTCCAAGGTAGGCTCACTAAATATCTCGTCAATCTTAGTGTCATTCTCTTCTGAGATATAAACGCTATAGATAGACTTGATACCTTCGTGATAAGAAGTAACAGTAAAACTATCTTTGTAAGAGAGCGGAGCAAATCGACCAATACCAAAGCCGCCGATTGAAAGATCAGAACCGCGCTTGGTGGACTTGCCAAACTTACTGTACAGATTAAAAATTTGATCGCGACTCAAACCAGTTCCGTAATCGCGAACAAAAAAAGTCTGATCAAAAGTAGTTGGCGATTTGATGTCAATAGCTTGAACAGGGAAATTATTTTCCAAGTTCGCATCGACAGCATTGGCATAAGTCTCACGAATGGTCGCGAGAATCGTGTTTGAATAATTGTTTCGCAGAAGCGAGGAAATGTACCTCATGTCTTCAGCGTCAATCGTGCAATTTACGGTAGGAAAATCGTGCGAAGTCGCAACGACCCGATCAGCAACAAGTATCTTCATGCGGGGGTGATTATGGCAGGTTATTCCAAATCGTCAAGGGGTTCTTCAAAAAAATTTTCGAGGTATCCACTACTCAATTCAAGATAAAATATATATGACATTTCATCTTCAAACATTCTTACTTCACTTGATATGCTTTTAGCGCATTTATAGAATATTTCTGAGCTATATTTTTCTACAGCTTCGCTTTCATCTGATAATGCGCGTATTACATCTAATACTAAAACTCGCAAATAGAAATCGTTGTTGTTTTGAACTTTGTCATAAAAGTTTCTATCTACAACGATTGCAAATTTATGAGTCATAAAATTGGAGCGTCATATCGGTACTGCCCCGATTTGTCCTGTTTGGAAGACAGGTACATTACTTTTATGTTAATGACGCTTTATTAAATCTTTTAAAAGTTCTAGCTCTGTGACAATTAGCACATACTAATTCACATTTTTTAATTTCATTTAGAACTTTCTTTTTACTATAGTTTCCTTTAGCTGCGTGTGATATTTGAAATTTTTTATTATGCAAATGATCAAATTCCATAACATAATGTGGATAACTAACACCACAATCTTTACATGGTAAATTTTTTAATGATTTATACCATTCAAAAAAATTCTGTTTGTTTTCTTTGACTTGCAATAATATTTTATCTTTATTTTTTAAATAATGATTGCGCCTTAAAACTTTATGACATTCTTTACAATGACTTGAAAACCCATCTTTTTTAGAAATATTTTTACTGAAATGATCTAAAGATTTACTTTGTTTGCATTCAGTACAAATTTTCATATTAATTAAGGATTAACGACCTTCACTAAATCAACTACAGGTTTCAATCGCAATAAAGCTTTGCCGCCATGCTTATCATCATGCTGAATAACAAAACATTGAATAAAAACATTCTCTCCAATAAATCTTACATCTATTAACTGTAAACTATGTTGTTTATTGTCTTCTGTCTTTAATGTAGCAAGTGGAGGAGAATTGATATCTATATCTTTATACAAAGATTCAATATCTACTGTTTGCCCAATATAGTTTTCCAAGAACTTTCCGCCATTATTGGTTCCATCTATATTGAGTGTGAATTTCATAGATCTACTTCTTCAGTGATATTCATCTTAGGGTTATTGAGAACTTGGCGAAGAATCTCAATAATCAATAGATCTTGCTTTGCTTGAGGCTTAAAGTTAGCTTCATTCTTAAAAATTTCAGACAAATCTTCAAGATCTTTATCCCCGATTTTAATCGTAACGTGCTTCATGTATTAATAATACAATCAGCCACAAAGTTTTCAATTAGGAAAACGCTTAATGAAATGAACAAAAGCTTTATCTTTGCCTTTGACTTCGATCTCCCAAGTAACATCCAATCCCATATCAGGAGGAGGAACAGTGAGATTCTTGGCGTGATTACGCTTTGTATCTTTCTCTGCTTCAGACCAATGAAAAACAGGGGGAACATCCCAAGTTTGAAAAAACTTCATAAAGTTTTTCTCGAAAGGAATAATCGTACCATCAGCGATAATACTAGGATTTGCCGTATCGTGCAAGTTATCATAAGTCAAAGGAAAATGAAAACTATAAACCTGCCTCATGTAATTATGAAAATAATCATGAAGATTAAGACAGTTCCAAAATCCTTTGTCTTCGTTCTCGACAACGAGGCGATTACGAACACCGATATCACATCGAAAGAAATTACGCACAAACTTGTCTACGAATTTCTGAGGAGATTCAAAGTTAGACAAACTAGGATGAATATTGATTGGGCATAGATGCGATTGCGGCATCTTCATTTGATCAAGCACCCAAGCATGAAAATTAAGTTCAGCAATAGATTTGTTGCAAATGTCATCTGAATCAGACCCGAGAACTACAAACTGATCAGGATGAATCGACATAGAAATATTAAGTTCGCGAGCAACTCGACCAATTTCCATCAACTTTTGTTCCAAAATATTCCAATACGGAAGCAAGTCTACTTGGATTTTCAGAGTAGGATCAGTAACAAGCGGAAACAGCTTGCATGACAAACGGTAATGCTTGATGCCAACTTCTTTGCAATGTTTAAGCGTTTCAATGGTTACGGTCAAGTTATGAGAAATGCGTCGAGACAATTCTTGAATTGATTCGTCGCGACCTTTCTTCAAGAACTGAGTCCGAGTCATGGTCTTGAAGGCCAGATCAGGATTTTTATCGCGCAAAAGTTCTGAAATACAAACGAGTCCTAATTTCATCGTGGTGACGATAGCAGATTTTTGGAGGATGTCAAGGCACAAAAAAGCCCCCATTTCTGGGGGCTTCGCTTACTTACATCGGAATTCCATCGTCATCGGAATCAACGCTTGCTGGTTGAGGCGTTCGCTTTGGGGGAGCAGAAGCCTTAGCCTTCGGCGCAGGAGCGGAATCAACATTATCTTGTTCATTCGAAAGATAGATAATAAAGTCTGGAGACTTCTCATTATTCTTTGTCTTGTTAGAGAACATGATTACACGTTGCTTCACCTTATTTCCAATCTCGTCGGAAACAATGTATCCAGTACAATAAGAACTCTTTCCATTGGCTGCGGCCTTCTTCCAAAGCGCACCAACTTCACGGTTCTTCCACTCTGACTGCTTATCTGTAGTATTACTCATATTTTTTATTGTGATGTATAACTAAAACGAACGAAGTGAACATTATTATTAATAGTAGCACTAATTTTAATTCTCATATTCGCAATTATTTACGCGAGATCACCTTAGCAGGTTTTTCGAGGCTGTCAAGAGGTTTTTCAAAAATTTCCAAGATCGTCGATCATTTTCACCTCAAGGGTTAATCTATTTTTTAGTGCCATCAATTGTTTTAAATATTTAGTTCTTTGTTTATCATTTTTTGCATTTGTTATTTTATAAATAACTTTATCAACCTCTTTGTTAAAAAATGCAGCAGAATCTTCCATGATTTGTTTATGATTCAACATAGAGGGAATTTAAAAAATCTTGATCCTTTTTGTTCCAGTATAAGATCTTTTTGATATTCTTATTATCCATTTGAATGCAATTTATTCCATAGAATTTAAAGATTTCTTGGTATTTCAAATCGGGTTGCTGGTCTGAGCCTTTTAAATATTGTTGAATAAAATAAACGCTCTTTATTTTTGAGGCAGCGATTGTTTTGGCGCAATGAATGCATGGACTATAAACCATGCAAGCGTAATAAGCTTGTCGCGAAGAATATAAAATAGCATTAATTTCTGCATGATTAATTAAACAAGACTTCGTTTCGCGATCTTTAAATATTGATTCTTTAGGTAAAAAACCGGGACCGAATCCATTGAATCCAGTAGAAACGGTTCTCCAATCTTCGTCAAATAAGGCAACGCCTACTTGAGTGTGTGGGTCTTCTGATCGGGATCTAGCTGATAAGGCTAGATAACAACCGTATTCAGGTTTACTTAGTCTCGGTGTGTTCGGGCTGAAACTCATAATACATTAATTCTGCGTCTCCTGCGGTCCATTTGTGAGCTAGACCTTCACAAGAAAATTCTTTTGAGAATGGTTTCCAAGTTTTCGATTCGGGTGGCAGTTTACTTGAAATCCACGCTCCACTATCTCTAAAAATTATTCTGTTGTTTGGTTGGGCGAACATTTGTCCTCCTTCGCCCCAAAAAACATGAGCGCATTTGTGTCCAGCAGCTATTTCAGAATAACCCAGATTATAATCTTCTGAATTGCACCAATCAATTGTGAACAAATATTTTCCAACGTGCATTTTTTTATCTTTTAAATAAATATATGCACTTCCATTTTTCAAATAGTCAAATCTTTGAACTGTAAAATAATAACTAAAACTGTCCCATAGCTGAAGCCAGTCGAGTGTATATTTGGTGCTGGGTTGTTCACTATTGGAGAGATAATGAATAGGCACTCTGGCAAATTGTGCGCCGTATTCACTCATGACGTTAAACATTAGACATCTTTTGGGAATAGAAACAACTGAAAAAATTTCTACAGGAATGTATTTTTCAGATGTTCGCGGCATCTGATCGTGAAGAAAAGATGTATCTAAATACCCTATCTGTACTGGTATATTTGTCGATAGATAGCTCACTATTCGCCTTTTAAAAATGTTTCTTTCAATTCTGTAACAGCTTTTAACATACTGTCAAGAGTAGCTATTCTATTTGCATAAAGATTTTCAGTTTTGAACTGTTCTTCTTTTATAAGCTTCTCTAACTCTTTGATTCTTTTTAATGTTTTTACTGGTTTAGTTCTTTCGAATTCAGAGATGTTCATAGTTTTTTATATATAAAATACTTCTGCCATTCTTGTCTGTTGTTAATCGGTTTGTTTGGAAGAACAGGGATAGGCATTGGAACAGATTTTATATCGCGATTCTTGATATCAAAGAATGGATACATATCTTTCTTAATCTGATTACACCGCGCACAAGTGAGTGTGATGTTTTCAATTTCTTTGGTTCCACCTTTGGAGCGAGGGAAAATATGTTCGACTGTCATGTCCTTTTTGTCAAACTTTTCGTGACAAATTTGGCAAGTATTATCGAAGATCATGCACAGTTTCTGCAAGCTTAGAGTGCGAGGTAGTCTTTTTCTCTTAGAATAGAAAGATGCTTTGATAACAGCAGTAGTTGGTAGAAACCAAATTCTATCTTTAGAAGTCAAGAATGGCTGATCTTCATGAAAATTAATCCCCTGATTTGAAAACCATTGAAGATTATTATCTATAAGATTCTCGCTCGCATCAAAGCATTTAATATTGTTCTTTATTAGATGCAAGAATGTCGCTCTGCCTGTTAAAAAAGTATAAGGCATGAACGATGAATCTAAAAGTAAAGTGGTTATTTGATTAGAATAACTCGACATTGTTCGACGATAACAGAAAAATATCGGGTGTCAACACAAAAAAACCGCCAACTTTCGTTGGCGGTATATTTGACTAAATATCGTTCACTATTAGAAGTTCCAGCGAACACCTGCGACAGCAACGATGTCGCCGCTAAACTCTTTCGAAGCGAACTTGTACTTTGAAGCTGAGAAGTTGTTATCATACCAACCGACTTCAGCATAAGGCTGCAAGTGGTTGAAGAAAGTGCGAGATACGCCAATCTTAGCAGCGACAACATCATAATCAGTGAACTTACCATACTCTAGCGTTGGAGTAACAGTGACCCATCCAAAGACATCGGTTGGGCGTTCAACGCCAACGATATAACCAGATTGCTTTAGATTGAAGTCGTGTGAACCGCGAATATAAGGAGTTAGATATGGATTTACCAAAGCGATCTTTGGGGCTAGTTCGATAGAATTACGACCGCCAACAATTGAGCTTTGATGACGTAGCAACTGTAGATCACCACGAAGAGAAAACTTCTCGGTAATCTTTAGAGCCTTGCCTACACCTACATTCCAGTGAGATTCATCGATGCTGTTAGAATCAGGAAGAATAACACCACCGACATAACCATCTACGCCAAAATAAGTTGATCCAATATCAAAACCAGCGAAACCTTGTCCGCTAGTCTTGGCTAGACCATTTACGATGTAGTGGTTGTTATAGCCAGCATTAATACTGGCACGAACTGAAGACTCAGTATCCGCAGCAAAAACTGCGACTGAGGCTAGAATTGACACGATGAATAACTTAAATGATTTAATCATAGGTATATAATCTTACACAGATTCTATCCATTGTCAACAAGTTTTTTCAGAGTCTTCTAGCTCTTTAATGTTTATTAATTTACCGACATATTTGCCATCTTCTTGTCTGACCGCTACGCATTTAGCACTGAAAGATCTATTTTTACTATCTACAATTATTATTTCGTGTTCAAAGTTTCTTTTATTTTCTATTGCTATTTGCCAACTTTCATTTATTTCTGTTCTTGTGTTTTCGCAAAGAGCGTTGATCCAGTTATTGTTTTCTAAATCTTTAAATAATCTATCAGTCAAACGTATCATTGCGCTGTTCGCCCAAGTAAAATTTCCATTTTCATCTGTTTCAAATATTGGTTCTTCTCTGTTATCTAATATCCATCTTTGTCTGTAAAGAATTGTTTTAGTAGACAGTTGAAGATCGTTCATTTGATCTTTCAAGCTTTTACCGCCATTTGGTTTTAGTTCTTTAGAAATATGTGATATTTCATTTTTAAGAACCGCTATATCCGTAGTAATTGTTGTGAAAGGATGCAATTTTTTTAAAACATAAAACATATATCCACAAAATGCTGTAATTACAACAATTGACGAGTTTATTTTATTTATGATTTCAATAATTTCTTTTAGCGTATCCATAATTTGATATTATGATTTTACACTATTTTCAAGATCAGTAGAATCGCTTTTTTTAACTCTTGAAGATGGAAAATTTTTATTTCCAAAATCAGAACTGTATAAGCTATATAATCTCATTACGACTCCATGTTTAACAATAACGTCGCCAAGATCTTCTACTAAAACATAATTAGGTCTATCATATTTAGCCATAACGTCAGAGCTAACTAATAAATGATTGCTTTCACCAGCGTCCATAACTCTTTGAGCATAATTGATTCCATCGCCGCTTATATTTAAGTTACCGTTAATGTCTTCTAATGGACAAACATCGCCGCAGTGAACGCCCATTCTCATTTGTAAATCTTCTCTATTTTTTACAGCTTTTGCTACAGTAATGCCACAATTAATAGCATCTTCAAGATAAGTAAAGAATCCAAGAATCATGCCATCACCTGTTGGTAAAACAATTAATTTTTCAAGAGCGTTGGCGGTTTTAAATTGAATGGTTGATTTGACTATTTCTCCCAAATCTTTAAATACTTTTCTTTGTTCATCAGTTGTTTTTTTACTGTATCCAACTATATCCATGAAAAATATATAGCCATCTTGTATTTTATCCAATTCAAGACGACTAGATTTAACTTCGGCATCAATCGCAGCAACTTTATTAATTATTTTTTTAGGAGGCTTGGGAGCTTCTACTTTTTTAACTTCTTCTGTTTTCTTTTCTTCGACTGGTTTGTTTTTGCTCTTTAAAAATTCTTTCCAATTGATTGCTTTTTTATCTTTCTTTTTAGGATCTTTGGCGACTTCTTCTTCGTGTATTTTTTTAAGTTTTTCTTCTTCAGCATTTCTTTTATCAATGTAAGCTTGCATTTGTTTTTTAAAGTCTTCGCTAATATGAATTGTAACGTCTTTACCTCCACCGCCGTTATCAATTTTTTTCTTTCTTGTGGCTCCTTTTGATTGGAGAAGAGTTTGCATTTGAATATTGCCGGTCCTGAAAGCTAGATCTAATGGAGCGATTTCGCCTTTAAAATCAGCACCGTTGACGTTAGCTCCCAAACATATCAAAAACTCAACCATTTCAATATCGTTAGCATTAACTGCATAATGAATTGGCATCCATCCGTTCTTGTCATCTCTACCATTTATGCGACCATCTATATCAAAATACTTTTGTACTCCTTCAAAATCACCAGTTTCAGCGCAAAAATGTATACTAGAACCGCCGCAAGATTTGGCACCAGCTTTAGTTAATATTCTTACTATTTCTCCTCTATTGCCAAGAGCTAATACGTCTATGGGATTTGATTTTCCTAAGAAATCTTTTGCGTTAACATCTGCTCCTCGTAAAATTAAATACTCGACTAAATGTTTTTGTCCGTAATGAACAGCATAATGAAGAGCGGTCCAACCTTTAGCGGCATCGACTTCGTTTAAAGTATTTCCTTTGTTCAATAACTCTTCTACAGAAACTATGTCTCCATTCTTTGCTGCTAAATGGAAGCTGCTGCCACTACCGTATTTTGCACCACGTTTTTGTAGAGTTTCTACAATAGATAGAAATCCCTTTTGTTCGGCAATATCAAGCGCAGTATTTTTACTAGTCCAATCTTTAGAATTGACATCTGCGCCGTGATTCAATAGTAAATCTACTATTTCTTTATTATTCTCCGAGACAGCAACAATGAGCGGAGGATTTCCTGTATCCTCATCTCTTTCATTTATATTTATTTTATCTTTTACAATGCAATCGTAAACTTTTTCATACAAACCGCGACGTATGTGAGAAAAAATATTTATCGCCATTTTTAGTCTTGCTTCTTAAATCTACTTAGATCTAAGTTAGCAAGAGGCTTTTCGATATTTAAAGATGCAAGCCTTTCATTTTGAACGACTAATTTGCTGCCGCCAAGAACTTTACCGTCAACTACGTCATAAATAAAAAATACAGTCTTGGTCAAACCAACTCTGACAATTCTCCCCGGTTTTCCGTCAACATACACTACGTCATCTTCTTTGTAATCATTTCCAACAAACATAAATAAAGCAGCAGCAAACTTTTCAATGCTGGATTTGAACATCAATGCTATAAGCCCGACAATAAAAAGCCAAACATACTTTCCAGTAAGATCTTGGCCCGTAGATTCTAATACTTGTTGAGATATGATTTGTACGTTGTTTGTATCCATAAATTATTTGATCCACTTTTGTTCTCTGAGAATATTGTCGATTAAATCTTTTTCATCGCTATCCATTTCTTTATCGAAACGTTTTAATATTTCAGTTAGCGGATAAACTCTATCAGGAGATTCTTTTTGTTTTTCTTTAAGTTCTTGAATTACATCAACAATTTTAACAAGCGGAGATTTGAATTCATCGACTTTATCTTTTGTAGCGTAATTGCACATTTCAAAAGCTTTTGGAGTCAAAGCTTTTAGTATAGAAATGATTGCAGATCCTAACATATTAAAGATAGAAAATGCAGCACCGGCAGCAGGATGCACTGTTGCTAGAAGACGAAGTATCACAAATATAACTACGAATATAATTATAGTAGTTAATGCGCTAACTATAAATTTCTTTAATCCCCAAAATACAGCATTTAGACCAAACATTCCGCTCATTGAGTCTAATACGGCTTTATTTTGGTCAGCTTCTTTAGCAACTTCTTTAGCTTTATCGGTTAACTGCCAAAGTTGATCATCGTATTTTTGATTTAGCTCTGATTTTTCTTTTTGAAGTTTGTTTATGATATCGTCACGTTGAGCAAGTAATTCTTCTCCCTTTTTACGTTCTTCAACAAGAGCGGAATTTAAAAGATCGACAGTGGCTTTGATTCTTTTAATTTCATCAATATGAGGTGATCCGACAATAGATATTACTCTTTCATTTAATTTTCTTGCTGTATCTACTTGAATGGGAGCATTTGTTACTTGGTTGAGAGCGTGTTGGATACCGACAGAAAGACCGGAGGTTTGTATTCTTTTACCTTTGTCATTTTTCTCCATCTCAACCAAAGTGTTATCTACTTTTTTCTCTTCTTTAGCAATTATTTTTTGATTGTCGTCAATCTGTTTTGCCGGTTTAACTGTTGAAAAACATCCGGTAAACAAAAAAGCCAGCATTATTAATAAAGAGAATCTGGTTGTCATACTTATGATTACACAAGTATTTTATATATAGAAAATAACTAAAATGTGTAATCTTATATATGACCGCCCAACCAACAAGTATATCTAGTGTATTTTGGGATAAACCGTTAGACGCTATAATGGACAGTCAAATGATTGTAAGAGTAAGAGAAAAAATAAGAATACCAGCACACGGAGCCATAGGCGACGAGGCTGGTAGTAAAGATTTCTATGATCAAGGAGGCGATAATAAAATTCGCCTAGTAATTTATAATAGATACGGTCAGGTATCTTTGCTTTAGAGGAACGCTCTATAGTTTACAGAAGCATACGCATCTAGTGCGTTATTGCCTAATGGATAAATACATAAAACCAATGTATCCATAGTTCCAGAAATGCTACAACCTAATTTTTTCAAAGCTTTTAATGCATTTGTGTCTGCTGACAGTTTTGATGTTCCATATCCTCCTGCTACAATAGTTCCGCCGCTGGCAATATTCGTAGTTCCATTTCCAATTGCTTTTTGTAATGGTTCTCCAGCAACATCATTATAAGTAAATGTTCCAGCAACACTTGGATTAAATACTAACTGCCACTGATAAGCGTCAATACTAGAACAATATATACCTGTATCCAATATATCTATTGTGCATCCTTTATAATCTGATTTTAATCTCCATCCTAATATTGCGTTTAATTGAGCTTTTGTTGCTGAAATAGGTGTCGTGCCACTAGAAAGAAATAAATTGGTTCCGACTTCTTCTTTACCGCCTTCGCTTGTAACTGCGCCGCAAATACATTCAATAGAAGAAGCTGCACCAGCCCCAGTATTTTCAATTTGATATCTTAATGGCAAATTTGGAGTTGACATATAAACGCTAGTTAAGTTATTAGCGTTATTAAATTGATGGCAATAAAAAATAAGACCATCGATAACAAATCCAATTCTAACACATCCTACTCCCAACCATTCAAAATCAATAATTAAAATTTGAGTCTTAGAAAAATCTAAGCTTACTCCACTAATTCCGCTTCCATCCATTTTATCAAGATTCCAATTAGCTTGTGTAATTAAATTAGAATCTGAAGGAGATCCTGAAGTGCTAGTTCTTAAAACAATACTGACTGTAGAACCAGATCTTTGAAGAAAAATACCATTATCATCATCAAAATATCCCATTCTTGTGATTATTCCAGTGCCGCCTCCACTTTTCTTTAAAACACCAGTAATATGAATTAATTGAGATTTCGAAGGCTGATAATTAAAACGCATATATGTTTGTCGCGTTCTTTTACCAGCAGTATTTGCGCTAACCGCTAAAGTTGTAGATGCTGTAAAGCTAGAATGTGTACTAGTTGTTCCTGATCCAGTCTCTTGAACATCATCCCAATATAAAGGTTGATTATCAAAAATCTGCTTACTATTAAAAATCATTTCTGGAGTAGAGATTCTTTGTCTACCAAAGGCATCTATTCCACCTAGTCCACCAGCAAAATCTTTATCAGTAAATGGTCTGTAATACTCTTTGAAAGTATCGTATATCAAAGTTGTATTTACATTCTGAGGAAATTGCACTGCGAACTGTTGAGCCATAAATATTTTTACACTTACTTTCTTCTATATACTGTATTTTCTTTGAGGACTTTATATTTTAAAAGTCTATTTCCTTCAGCAATTTTTACATATTGATCGTCATACAATAATACTAAATCATCTTTTTTAAAACTATCGCCGACTTTAACTAAAGAAAATTTTTTGATATCTTTATCGGTGAGGGTCGTTACATTGATTGCTCTATGTATATTTGAAGAATTATCGCTCACTATTAGAGCCTTTCTTATTCTTCTTGTTTTTCTTACGGCCCCAATCTATCAAATCATGATTGTCTTTATATTGTTTACTGAAACAATTTCTTGGTTTATCGCCTTTACCAGCACTCATATTGTTCTTTTAGTTGTATATTTGGCTTTAGATCGTTCATTATTGCAAGTCTTTCTGATTCACTGTAAACAGTCCAGTCTCTTATTTGTTGCCAAGTTCGACCGCAGCCTACACAATGATCATTTATTAACTTGCATTTTCTAGTGCAGGGAGTTGATATTTTAACAGCAGTGTCCTCGTTTGTTGTCATTGAGAGGTTTATACACTGATTTTTGTTCGCGGTATTTATAAAGTTCAGCGTAAGCTTCTTGAACGTGCTTATCTATATCTTTTACTAGATAAGGAATAGACTTATTAGAATCGACAGTTTTTATTGATTCTATTAGTTTAGATATAATGGATTGTACTTCTTGCATTATAAATTGGTTGGGGATGATGGAATCGAACCACCACACAGAGCTTCAAAGGCTCCTGCACTACCATTATGCGAATCCCCAATAAATTGGCGGTGAGAGAAGGATTTGAACCTTCGGTACTCTTTTGGAGTACGGAGCTTTAGCAAAGCTCTGCATTAGACCACTCTGCCACCTCACCTTAGTTTTTCTGTTTCAAAACATCCGTAACCAGCTTGGTGTTCGAATGTAAGTAGTCCGCATCTTTTACTTCTTTTATTTGTGCAGACTCCGAAATCAACGTCTGCATCTCTATATTTCTGATTGTATAAAGGAATAAAATGCTTACAGCCACCGCTACAATCACTGTAATTGTAGTCAGGATCACTGTGACGACGTATTTTTCCTCCATGATCAGAATAATCTGTATCTAATACTTTACAAAGATCTAATAATTTGAGATCCCGCTTCACTTCTTTTTTGACTTTTTAGAAGATTGAGTCGAAGTCCTTAGACCGTAATTCAAATCAATCCACGCAGTTTCTATCAATGCTTTGTCTTTCGTAAGCTTCATCTTTTCGCGCATATATTTCATAGTCCAGTTCTTCCACTTTTCATTATCTTCTGGAGTATAAGAATACTTTGTTAACCAGTTTGGAGTCTGATTATCACAGATGTCTTCATATTTAAGATCTACATTAGCTATCTTAAATTGCTT
>JACCDY010677201.1_pt1 | contig 22558 bp, 15 predicted proteins | sample 7446391 | NCBI WGS metagenome assembly JACCDY01 (sample SAMN15323451, study PRJNA562643) | freshwater metagenome | isolation source: river surface water | place: USA:Blue River Watershed | collected 2017-08-18 | reverse complement strand
GCCAAGGAGTCGCGAATCGGCATGATATGAGGCGCGATCTTCTCTTCAAGATTACCTGGCAAGAAGCCTAGGCCTTGCTCACCTGGAGTGGATACAATGGGTTTTACGTAATAAATCTTCTCGATCTCACGTTTTTGAAGTTTTTCACATGCAGCATGGATTGAAAGTAGTGTCTTTGCTGTGCCTGGTGGTCCGGTGAGGATGGTGAGAGTTTTTGTCTTAAGGTATCTCATTGCATCAACCTGCGAAGGATTCATAGGCAATAAAGGCTTATGATCTTCAAATTTAGGATTAGAGGCCTGGATCATTTCACCTTCGGTGATTCTTTGACGTCGAGAGGATTTTCTTGCCATGAGGAGATTGTAAATCTTCTGATACGAAAAAAGACCCAAGGAGATAAATATCTCCATTGAGTCTCATGATCTGTATGTCTTAAGGGACATAGAATGTCTTCGTATCCTGACAAACTTTAAACCAGTTAAGCAACTCTAACTTTTAATATGCTACCGGTCCTATACATTCCACCAACAGGGACAGGGGGCACTGCGGCAGCAGCAGCGGTATCATCGGCAAAAGCTCTCAACCCAGTAAAATTAATTCTATTAAAACTTACAGGAACAGTGGATCTATCACCGAATCTTCTTACTACTCCAGTACTATCTGCGTAATAAACTTCATCAAGTACCTCGTTGAGGAATAACTCTCCTCTGTAGAGGCTTGAGGAATCATTGTCGTGTTCATCTTGAAGATACGCCTCATCATGAGTAGCATCTGAAGTAAATCTAACTCCCCAACGATGATAAGGAGGTTGTGGCGTTGCAGGCATATTCCTACTCGGGTTTCTAGTTATATTAACCTTTAAACTCCAGAGTTTTTTGCTCTAGTCAAAAGTAACAGTAACTTTTCAACTGTTACTGTCAACGCACGCATATTTCTATGATAGAATACTAAGGAATATATCGAGAAACCAATGCCCTCTTATCCTAAAACAATCGTGGTCCTTGGAGCAGATCGAGTCGGAAAATCCACTACTGTAGAAAATACATATAAAGATCTTGTAGAAAAGGATATTTGTGTTCGTTCTCTTCATTTCTCTGGTCCTCAGCCCCACCATCATAGCCCTATTCAACAATATCTCGATCCCTTCCAAGCCGCACTTGAGGAGCAGGCCCAGGTCGTTCTTTGTGATCGTGGATTCTCTGAAGTTTGTTTTTATGAGAAATTCCGACGTCACATCGATATTTCTGAAGAATGGGCCAATAGTGCGGAATCATTCTTCGCCTCTTATAGTTCACTAATCAAAGTATTTTTGATTGAGAGGGACTGGGAATGGAGCCTCCCATTGCACATCATCGAGATCAATGAGTTATACCCCAATTGCTCTGATTACTTTATGAATATGCAACTTCAAGCCCGAGAAAAAGAGCACGAGGAATACTATGAATATATGAAAGACTATCTCACGTATCGTTCTCTTCTTTCTGACATCACTATTCTCTCCCCGTCTGACAAGTCTTTCTCTTTGGCCGACGTAGTTTAAAGATTACTGAATAGATATAGGAATTATTACCCCTATGGCAACCGTATTTAACACCGGTCTTCACCGTAAGATCGGCATGGAGTTTGAATATAAAATCTCCTTTCAAGAGTTTCTAACCGAAGCAATCGGTTCGAGTCTCGTATCTTCGTATAGCGCAGGATCAAATACTCCTACTGCTCGTACTGCCGCTAAAAATGCCTTCGTGGCTTGTGGCCCCAGCATGGGTTTTGAGGCCAAGAAGTTTGCCTATGCGACCTTAGAACTTGTTGTAGGTGCTCTTACAGCCAATGCAAACGTCCCTGCTGCTGATAAAACTGCACTCAATGACCAATTAGTTAACATCACTCGTTATGTTGGTATTACAGGCGATGGTGATTTCCATTTCATGGTAGCTACCTTCAACCTCGCTGAGACCATCTCCTCAATCATCGCTGAAGTAGTCCCTGCTCCTCAGGCCCCTGTGGGAACAATTGTAACTCTTGAACTCCTTGATGAGGGCAGTGGTTATACCGATGGTACCGATGGTAATGGAACTATTAACGTTACATTCCGTTCAACAGAATCAACAAACCCTGCTGGATACACCAACGCAACCGGCACCGTCTCTATCGCCTCTGGTGAGGTTATCACAATCGATTCTATTGCCACTGGAGGCGTAGGATTCAAGGATGGTCAGATTGTATCTATTAACCCCGTCGCCCCAGCCACTAACGGTGGTACATTAGGCATGGCTATCGTACTCTCAGTTGCTTGATAAGATGTGTCTAGTCTATATCGTTGCCGAACTAGAGTAGCATATAAGCCTTTCAAATCAGAGAGGCTTATTGTCTTTGAGGAAAAACAGATCCAAGATCTAAGTGTTAAACTTAAATGGAATAACACGTTTTCCTCAATGAACTCCCAAGGCGGTGAGTCGGCTAGCGCATATACTTCTGGAATTAGTCAGTCAAATTGCCAAGTCACCATCTCAGATCCTTATCTGACAGGGGCGGCTTGGCCTGCGTTATTTGATGCTGCGTCGATGTACTCGGCATCAAATACTGCCCAAACAAACAATATTTTGCTTCGTCCCTGTGAAGAAGGCCAAGACCCAGTAAGAGACAAGTGCTTTCCTTACGCGTCCATCGATGACAGAGAGTTAATTAACTCCGATGGGACGTCGAGACCATTGACGGACACTCTGGCCCATCTTGTCATATCTTTCTGGTATGAGGTGGGAGGGACGTCTTTTGGTACAGATTATTATTTCAGGGTGAATAGGATATCAGTGTCTCATGGCGCAAATTTCCCTTCAGTTACTATTGCTGGCATTGAGCCAAAGGCCCTAGTCTTCAACCAAAATCTTATCAATGTTAAGTTTGATGAGGGGATGACTGTTGAGGAGGCATTAAAAAAGATCGCCGAAGAGAGCGGATATAAAGCAAGTTTCTGTGTCCCTCCTACCGAATCCCAATCTAAGCCATACATCCTCCCACGCTCAATTATATACAAAGGCGTAACTCCAGACGAGGCAATGAAAAAGCTCATTGGAGCTACGGGTGGATCGATGCTATCTCTCCCTGTCAAGGAATATGGTAACAGGGTGAGTGTTTGCTCTCGTGGTGAGATTACTCAGAGTTGTACGGTATTTTATCTCGGTAAAGGGCTCTATGAGAGCTATGAGATTAATGGTGAGCCTCCAACACCCTTTGCCCAGAAAAACTCACAGACAGGAGCAACGATTAATGAGGCCGATCCGTATGTCTCTGCAAGTTTCTCCGCTGATAAATATTCCCTCAAAGAAGTCATAAAACAAAAAAGAATCAAGGCCCTCCAGAATGTAAACAAAGTCACCTTCCAAGGACTTTTCGAACCTTGTGAAAAGAGATGCCAAGGTCCATTATCAACTGGGTACGGATGGAAGGGTGCAGGACCTACAGTAGAAAATAAAAAATATACCCAAACAAATCTATATGGCATAGCGCCTAGTGGCACGAAGTCAATCTCCTATCTCCCAGGCAAGGTGCAAAGTGCCTCGGGGGATGAGGGGAAGGTTGTCATAAAGACAGAGTTTTGGTTACAAATTTGCAAAGAAGACGCCTCGGAAAAATGCTTTGGGCGTTACATCTTCCAAGAATCCACAAACCTCTCTGAGGTAAAGGTTAAGAATGGCGATGAGGTGGAGGTATCTCAGCAAATTGGCTCATCTACCTCCGATAAAAAAGAGTTGGTGAGATTTTATATCCTCGGCCATGGGACAGATTTTGTAACAATTGACCCACAACTTATTTGGAATTGGGCCTCTCCGGCAGAGACCGCTGCTGACTTCCAAGATAAAAACGCTCCTTCCTCTCCTAATCAACAATCCAATCCACCATCGACTGCTAATGGACAGATCCAAATCGGTCGTATAGGTAATACCGGAAGATCAACTGGTCCTCATCTCCATGTTGAATCAGTACCAAGAACTGCTGTATCAGAATCACAATTAGACGGGCTTATCTCTAAATACGTGCAATTTAGTGGTAAATCTAGAGGCCGAGGGTTTGGAGGACATGGGTATCCAGGTATTGACTATCCTGCCCCAGAAGGGACCCCGATTTATATCGTAGGTGGAGCTTCAGTATCTGGAGTTGAGACAACTGGATGTACAAATGGAGACTCTGGATGCGGCGGAGGATTTGGAAATAGTGTACTTATCAAAACACCTGAAGGTATTGTGATACGTTTAGCTCATTTACAAGGACAATCTATTCCTTCCAACCTCCCCGGTCTTACAAGTTCCGACTCTGCCGGTAACGCAAGTCCAACCATCTCTACAGCAGCATCAAATAAAGCCCTCACTGTAGAAACATCATTTAAAGGCGTACCTAGGGCCCTGCGAATCACCCCTGGTAGAACCATCTTGTCTTTTATCACAGACTATGATAAATGGGTGGAGAATGGCGGGCCTAGGGGCGAAGACCCTTCAACCGATCCAGGCGTGTGGTTACCAAGTCGATTTAGGAATTGGTTTGTTAATGAGGTTGAATTTGTCTGGAGACAAGGGGATCTTAGGGTGAATGTTGAGGCATCTAGTCCTTGGGGTAATAGTATAATTTCCGCACCTACCTTTCCAGAGTATCTCCAAGGGCAGCAAAGCGCAGGAGAATTTGAAATAACCAAAGACTACTATGGATATATCCGCTCAATAGGGGACTTATGTTTTCCGATTAAGAAATCTGATACCGGAGAATTGACTAACTCATGCAAAGAGTTATGCAAAGAAGCCCAAGAGTTCTATAAGCAATTTGGTAGTGGTGAAGGAACAACCACTGATCCTGGTTCAGGTGCCGGGGCTGGTTCTCAGACAGGATTCCCTGTGGGTAAATGTCAATATACTGGTACTTCTTACGACCAGAGTAAAGTAAATAAGATTATTAACGCAGCATATGCTGGTGGTATTAGGACCAATATTGGTCTTGCTGGGGTGGTTGCAAATGCAATCTGGGAATCTCGCCTAGATCCTAAAGCCCGCGGAGATAACGGAGATGCCTGGGGTATTTTTCAATGGAATTCTAGAAGACCTGGGCTTATTGCTTATGCTAATAGTGTTGGTGGAAGCCCAGATAACTTTGATGTACAAATGGGATATTTTGTAAAAGAACTTAAGGGATCAGAGTCTGCTACAGTCCCGGCAGTGAATGGAGCCTCTACTCTTGCCGAAGCTACCAGACAATTTGAACGAGTCTTTGAAAGAGCTGGAGTCCCACGTATCGAAGAACGTATTAAAATAGCCGAACAAATCTTCCCTAGTTTTAACTGTTCGAGATGATACCAAAGGTAATTGCAAGTGGGATAATGGCCGCGGTATTAAACTCGGCTAAAAAGGAACTTCTTGAGACCGCAAAATCTCAAATCATAAAATCTCAAAAGGAAGCATTACGCAAAGACCTACTTGCTAAAGTCACTGCCCAATACACCAAGGAAGCAGAACATAACTTCACCCAATACATCCAGGCCCTCGAATCTGCTAATGTTGAGATTAGTTTTGAAGGGAAGCCAGGACAGGCCTTTATTAATAAGGCACAGTCAGCAGTAAATGAACTTGAGAGTTATTTAGATAATCAAAATCCAGACGGGGCCGTGATACAATTCTTAAAGAAACGATATGGAGAAGAGGGAATTAATATTATCACCGGGAGACTTTACGCGGGGCATTATGTCGGCAAGAAGTCACAAGGGGTTTATGAAGTTGCAAATAAGATGGGATATGCTGCCCCAGTAGATAAAAGAAAACCTTGGTTGTCTAGCGAGAAGACAACTCAAGGTCTGGAGGATATGTTGGCAAATGCTGCTAAGGAGATTTTTGAATTAACTTTTGAGGACTTGGATCTATCTTCGGATATTGCTCTGTTAAAATTTTCTGGACAAGGGTTCAAACCGCCTCAAAAAATGTCAAATAAACCACCAAAAGGTAAATCTGGTCCTAAGAAGAAAAAGAAAAAATAACCTAGCCATAATACTTAGCACCTTTGGCTAAATTAGCTTTAGCACTTAGGGCCTGAAGTTGAGCGTTCATTGCATGATAATCAAACCAACTCTCGGCAAGAGTAGTGTCTTTAAAGTAACACTTAGTTCCTCTACAATGTACATCAATCCGTTCCAAATCTATCTTTTCTTCCCTGCACCATTCTTCGACTAAGTTTTTAAATGGGTAGGTGTGGTCGATATGGAACTCACCTGAGTTAATGAACTCACCACTCATTGCACATTTTAATGGTTTTCTTTTGAGCTGGCGATTTACACTGAGTCTAAATGTTTTAATTTGAGGTTCGATGATTTGTCTCATCGCTATAAGCGCCTCTTTTTTATTTTGCTTATATTCGGGAATAGCTATTGCCCTAGGGAAAAGTTCATCAGTGACTTTACCTTTCCCCAGCCAAATTTCCCTCTTAGACCTAGAGGTAATCATCACAATTCCTCTGACGGCCTTACCTTGAAACTTCTTATTGCGTATCTTGTACTTTACCTCGCCACGATCTTTAATCGCCTTCCATTTAGGAATCAGATCAATAACCTCATCAAGGAAATCCTTATCTGTTCCTTTTACAAAGTAGTTAGATTCTGTTCCATGGACAACTTCTGTCCACTTTTTTTCGAACCCTCCCTTCGTGTATTCGTTTCCTTGGATGGATATGACGCGTCGCATAGTATAAATTCTATAAGTTGTTCTGAATATTTCTTGATATCATCAGCATTTTTGAGATGAGGATTCTTTCTAACCAAGGTAGATACAGAACGTTTTTTGACCAAGTAATCAGTAAGAAAAGTTTCATCAACTGGGTCTAAGTCAGTGATTTTATGGAGAAGGTCACGATGGCTCATCATAAAGTCCCCCATTGTCATCTCTGATTCATACTCTGGTTCAATGATGTTTGAGTATTCAGTAACCTGGGAAAAACTCATTGCAAATGCTTGACGTACTGCACGGATTTTTTTAACAGATACCTGGATTTTTTCGGCGATCTGCTCATCAGTAATGTCTGGATCAGCCATTGTATATTTCCTAATCTTTAAATAAAGATCAGAATATGATCTGGGGATCTTCACCAACCTAGAATTATCTCTGAGATAATTTAGCATATGAAACTGTAAACATCTATTCACCCAGGTAGAAAAATTTGCGCCTTTACTCTGATCCCAAGAATCGTAGATTTTTACAATGTACTCAAGCGCAGCATCTCTAAGTTCTTCGTAAGGAAGCCCTGTAAAACTTGAGATTTTTTTCGCTACCTGTGAGGCCTTCCACATTTGGGAGATGATTTGCTCATCTCGTTCTGATTTTTGCCTACGTGATTTACGACGTAATTGTTTATCTTGTTCTACAGTCATGCTTTTTCGATGGCTCCTATGATAAAATCTTTGAGTTGAGACTGAGCTAAAATACCGTCTATGTTTAATCCTAAGAGTTGGGCATCACTATCAAAAACAGCAAAGTTTGGAGTGCCATCACATTCAATCTGGTCACAAAACGCCCAGTTATCTGATGTTACATCCCATTCCCCAAATCCCACTGAATAATGTGGGTACTCTTCAGCGATTACGTTAGCCGTTTCTGCCCATACGGGCTTCATAGCATTACACGCCGCGCAACCTGGCTGGTGAAAAAACACAACTCTATATTTAAATTGTTGATCTGTCATAATGATAAGTATTCCTGCAGGTAATACGTTATGTATTATACCATTAAAGATATTTTGTAGCGGATCCTTTGCTACTTCCCATGGTAGTATTGACTTTACCCACTTCACTAGAAAGTCTTCTAGATCCACCTCGGTAGAATGGGTCATGGACTAGACGCGGTAATTGCTTCCTATCTCCTCCATGGACAGTTCTACCGCCCATAATCTCATCTCGATAGACGGTCACCCCATATACAAAAGCGTCTACAAAGTCGTCGTTTTTGATGAATGGGAAAGAGGTTAATTCCGCTGTTCTTTCAGCCAATGAGGGTAGGTTCTCGTAAAGAGAGACAATCCCATCCTCTACAAGCGGGGCAATTGCGTTTGCCCTAAGTACTTTATCTTTGTTAGGTACTAGTTCTTTAATCGAGATGTTAATAGTCCTTTTTAAAGTTTGAATCAAAGGGACTCCTTGAGCTCTACCCTCAATATATACACATCTTAGTTTCCAAGTTTTAACAAGTTGGGGGAAGATCTTCTCAAGATCTGGGAACTCCATTCGATCGAGGATATAGTGGATTAGATGAAGTTTACCCTCACGTTTGTCATATCCCCAGATACAAATTGCAGTATAATCGTTCATCCTATCAGCCTTATAGGCGGTGTCAATGGTGGCATAGATGTAGGAATATTTGCTCTTATTCTTTGAATGATACCCAAACCAATGTTCTTTAAAGATTGCACCTTGTTCACCGGCTGGTCTGCCTTGGTATAGAGAGTTAAAATCTCTATCGCCGATTGATTTTTTAATCGCCTCGAGGTTCTCTACGGGAAAAAACTGAGGCCAATGAGACTCACCCAATCTTCTCCCGAGAACATCGTTCTCTTCATCTGTACATAGAGCAGGTACGTTGAGTTCCCTCCAGCCTTCGGGGTCAGCCTTAAGCAACCTACCAATCACATCGTCTACATGGAAGCGAGTTCCCATGGAAATGATTCCATGATTAGGAAGACCTCGGGTCAAGAACTGGGCCTGGGTCCAAGCAAACGTACTCTCCATGACCGTGGGTGAGTTACCATCAGCGAGAAGGTCATCTAGGATCCCAACTCCAGGGAGTTCACAATCATCAATCACGCCGAAACCAAATCCAGTGACGTTACCCCCAGCCGATGCCATCTTAATCAGACCACCATTGTTGTTTCGGATGGCGCTTAGATTAGATTTATCTCTATCTACCTCGCATTCAGGAAAGAGCCAAGCAAAACTTTCATGGGAGATGTACTCAATCACTGCCCTAGAGTTTTCGTTGGTGAGTTGGAGCGCATAAGAACTCATGATGAATTGGGCAGTGGGGCTCCGACCCATTTGCCATGATGGAAAAACCTTGGAGATAAGCAAAGACTTTCCTGTTCTCGGAGGTAGGGAGATAGCACTTTGCTTATAGTCCTTGTCTCCGTCTCCAATCTTTTGTAGAAAGTTACCGATTACCTCATGGACATGGAATGGTTGAAACTTTCCAGCAATAGGAACTTCTGATGTTATAAATCGGGCATATGTTAAGAAGTCTGTTCGACATTTAAGCCGAAGGAGTTCTTGTTTGTCTGAAGGTGAAAGGGAAGAAATATTCCCTTCCATCTCTTTAACAATCTGCCTTTCCTTCGCGGCTTCTACCTTGTTCATAATCTATTTGATCTAATAATGATGAGATTTGTTGTTGGTTATTTGGCGATAAGTCGGAGTTTGGCAGATCAAAATATCTTGTGGGCAATGAATTACCCAGTAGAGATGAAGGTTCTGGTGGCTCTGGTGAATTTATTTTGGACTCTAAAGAGTCTTTAAGCACTTTATCTTTATTATTGGTTGTCTTACATCCATCGAAGTTAATCGGAACATCGGGGTTGAAGAGTCCAAGAACAATATCCGCCGCCTCAAGGAGACCTTCTCCAGGGGAGAGTTGCTTCCATTCCTTATGAGCAGGTTTGAGGGCTTTATTAATTGTTAATGTTGCTTCAGTTCGAGATTTTTTACTTAACTTGGGAATTTGTTTGATATTTTTGTTTGTAAGTACAAGGGCTGGTGTCTTTGCAACTCCAATTCTTGGACCATCTTTAGCTCCGTCTAAACGTTTAACATACTGATAAAGGTCCATAATCGCCCTAGCGTGCTCTGTCATATCTTTTAGGGCTAGAGGAAAATAAGAGAAGTTAGATGAGAAAAATTTTCTCATTGTACGGTATTGAGCATCAATTAACTTTCTCTCAATAGACTCCACCTTAGAGATATTATTATCTGCTTGCTTAAGAGCCTTTTCAATAGCCTCTAACGAATAAATAAGTTCTGAGAAAAGCTCTGGGAAGTCAGCATTCTTTGCACCCTCCATTCTATCAGCAAGGTCTTTCAACCTACTAACAGCCTTGAGGATTTTTGTTAGATCAAAAGGATTCTTAACGCATAATTCCTCACCAATCTGAGTAGGAAGAAAGTCAGTGATTGGGTTATTATTATTATCTACTGGATTCCCACTAGGTGAATAGGAACTATGCCCACTCTTAAGTACATTGCCACAGGGGTCAAGAAGTCTATTCCCATCAGAATCTACCCCATGTTCTGTCTTTCTACATTTAGGGTCACATGGGCAATCCAATCCGCCCCCACCGAATAGTCCCCCAAGGCCGGGTATCCCGCCAAGGATAGATGAGACCGGGTTAATACCAGTAAGAGCAGAAAATGCGCTTAGGCCTAAACCTGCAGGTCCTAAGAATGAGGTGAATTGCCCACCTAACCCAACTAACTGGAGCGCTGAGGTAGCCAATTGTGGTACACCCTGTAACCCGCCAAGACTAGGAATGCCTGGTAGGTTAGCAAAATTAGCGGCCATCTGAGCAATTTCACCAAAATCCCCACCAGAAAGTTTCCCTAAAATATCCCCAGAAACCAAATCAGTAAGACCACCGATCCCTCCTGCTGTAGAGATAATCTGATTAATAGAATCTGGTAGGGATTGATCCAATGCCCCAACGGCACTACCGATAATATTATTGATGGAGAGAGGTTGGCCATTTAGAACATCTTTACCAATGTCCCATATAGGAGATACGAATTGTGCTACCTCTGGAGGGAGCTGGGAGAGGCCAAGCATCGCAGCACTGTCAATAGCACCCAATGCTCCACCAGCCATATATGCTGAATATACTCCGGCCACCTGAGAAGGTAGGCCATTAAATGCCTGGTTGAGAGAGTTCTTACCTATAATCTGCAGAGCAGAGTCAAGAGTATTATTTCGTATACCCCTAGCAAGTACATCCCCCGCTCCTCCAGCGGTACGAAGAATCGCTGCCAATTCATCATCAATAACACCACCTCTATTTATGGCGTTGGTTATCTGTGAAGTTAATGCGGCAATGGACTGATTGGAATTGTTTGCAATCGCAATCTTTGCAAGGTTGCTAAGCATATCCGCCCCGTTAAATTGCCCTGGAAGAGCATTTGCTGCCATCATTGCGGCCTTGAGGGCTGGATCTGAAGCGATAGGCGCCACTGCACTTCCGGCAGCCTTTAAGATTTCTTTACCTGCTTTACCAACAAAATCTTGGGAAGAAGATGAGGCATTCTGAGTTAGGGCCTCCATCGGTTTTTTAGAAGCCAAGAAGTCCTTTCTGGACATTGGCTTTTCACCTTGGTAGAATTGTACTGGTCTCCGAGTACCGGGATGGACCCATTTCATCTGGCCTTGGTAGCGGAGACAAATCGCTAGCTCAGAGTTATCACCGGGGTCTATGATTGCCTCCATCCCATGATTCTTCTCAGTGCAAGAAGGGAGTGTAGTTCGGAATACTAATGGAGGTGAAGATACTGGGCTCCATGAGAAATCACCATTCTCATCCCTACGGCACATTAGCATCGTCGAGCGAAACTTCCGATCCTCCGCAAACTCTCTTATCTCCCCCTCAAGTGCCTGAGAGCATTTAGGCATTCCAGACTTCTTAGAAAGATTGGTATTTATCTGCGATTCCACCACTCCAGGATCAAATCCCTTCTCAACTAGTTTGCCATGGGTAAGGGATTTCCATGCATAGACCGGATCCCCACCTTCTTGGGTATTATTTCTTCTGAGGCAAATAATAACATCTTGATTTACCTCATTCTCAAGGAGATACATCCGTCCAGCATTATCTTCATTGCATCTCATACCGGGATCGGAGGCAATACTTCCTGCCTCCATTTGCTCACCAAGTACTGTGAGTTGGATAGGCGTACCTACACCACTCCCTCTAGGATCTTTATTAAATATCTGACTTACAAATGCGTCGTTAGTATTACCTCCGGCTTTGGAAAGGAGGCAAGGAGCACCGATATATTGCGAACTTAGTTGGCCCTTATGACTACCTTGTACATACACCCAGTCACTTGTAATCCCCGAGTAAAGTACCTTAACCCTCCCAAGTCTTTTAGGATCTGACACAGAGACAATAGTCCCAATCTCATTAAATGGATCTCCAAAGGGTCCGCCTATAGCCTCCGAAGTACGGAGGCTAAGTTCTTTCATTGTCTGTAGGTCATCAAAAAATCCCATGTATTAGTCCTCTTCTACAATCTCTGGCTCAAAAAAACCATCTCCAACTGCCCATAGATCTGCAGAAAGATATGCATATTGAATATGTTTATTTAGGTTATCTGGTAACCAATTCTTAGAGATATAATTCACTCTATCCCAAGACTTACCGTCTCTATTATAGTAGTATGGAACTCTAAAAAATACATTCTTACTATCTTCAACTGAAGTAACTCTAGATACTCCAGCCACTATTTGATTTGAATAGTTGTTAATAGCAAGATCAGATTCTCCACCTACCTGTAGAATTTCTGACTTATATGGCCATAAAGGAGGAGCATTAATTTCAACGTTTCTAAGACCATTCTTTGGCCTTCTAACTAATACCTCTGAGGTAGTTCCATCCTCTTTTGTTAAAATTGATGTATTTTTTATTTCAACCTCTTCCTCTGTATGGGCTTTAAGATCGAATATTGAAGATAAGAAAGCAAATGATAACACACTTCCTTTCGATTCCATAAGACCATTCCATTTACCATCATAAATTTTTATGGAATTTGTTGGAGATAGTGATAGTATCTTAGAAGTACTATTATATGCTTTTTCTTTGTATAAATATTCGGATACTAATGCATTTGAATTATAGGTAAGAGAACTCACCTCGTCAAATTTAATTTTATTACTATTATCTTGAGAGGGGTTTGTCGTCCATAATTGACTCGATATAAAGGGGAATTTATTAAGCGCTTCGCCCTTAGGAGTTTTTATCTCACCAACACCTGGGAGGGTAAATGTTTTTTCACGATCATACCATCCGAAAGCATTTTCGATCATCGCTACTTTGATCTTTCTTTCCCATCTACCATCCCATAGATCCCCAAATAGACCTACATGTTGCGCGAGCCAATCAAGAACCAACGGAGAACATGTCTCAAGATCGAGATAGTTTTGATAGAAAGATGCAATTTGGTCTTTCTTTGAGGAAAGAAACTCATCCACCCCACTTGTTAACCATTGAGCTGGGGATTCATTTTCAGAAAATAACGGATCAGAACGATAGGCCTCGGAAATACCTGGCAATCTAGAGTATACTGGACGCGCTATATCATTCTTAGAGTACTCAAGTACTCCTCTCTTTAGAGAACTTTTTGTTACCTGGATTATATTATTAAAAAGTTCTTTTACTCGGTTATATACGGTAACAATGAACTTAAAATTATCATGGACTCTTACTTCTTTATAGAGATATTCTTCCTCAATAATTAAAGCGCATTGCTCATACCACTCAGTAGGTAATGTGGAGAATACCTGTAACATCTCACCTTTAACTTCTTCTCTAACCCCATCTTCATAAAGAACTAAAGAAATGTATCCGTCCGACTTCTGTGGATAAAGGAGAGTCATGAACGACGAAATAAATCTATCTTTTCTGTTCTCAAGACCTATTACATTTGTTTTAGGAGGATTATTTATCGCATCTAATCTCTCATCAATCACTCTTATCGCCTGATCTATAAAATCTTCTGAGAAGTAATATTTTGGAGGGAGGTAAATTTTTGAATACTTAGAAGCCGGAGCGTCAATATCTAATGTTAATGGACCGGATTCAGTGAAGGTTATTGCTTTACCCCTAAGCACAGAATGAAGTGATACTTCTTTCTCTGCATTTAAATAATATACCAAAGGAGCATTAGAATTATATGTATTACTTGACTGATATTTCCACTTCTTATTTCTTACATAACTTAGTTTTCCAATAATACATTTACCAGGATTACAAAGAGTATCTTCTCCTTCACCGTCTTTACATATCAATCCTATTCTGGAGCAACTCTCCATTCCACCATGTTCTGTGCCACCAAGCGGATGTCCATGGGCGTAGATAGGAAATCCACCAAGAGTTGGATCTTCTGAAATTACCTCGGTATCGGAATATGTATGTCCAATGTTTTTATATACAAATCCATCAAGAGTTAAATTGCCACTTTGAACCGAAATTACTCTATCTCTAGGAAAATTAATATCTTTTGATTCAAAAACAATATTCCCTAACTTATGAGCAAATATTTTTTGCTTTTTTGTTCTATCAAACTCTAAGATAATATGAGCTGAAGAAAGGGAGGGATTATTTTTTCTTGATTGTATACTATCCCAAACTGATAGATTCATGGTGTATATAGATTGGTATAGGTATATGTGAGTGGGCTAAAATCGTTGATAGATGTAAATGTTATTTGGAGGTTATACAACTTATATGAGATGATTCCAGAAGTGGGAACATATACCTCATTATCTGAATTTATTACATCTATATATGAGTAGATACATTTACCCAATGATTCTGATTCTTCACCAATAAACCCAGCACAAAGTCCTTCGACATTGGCTGAGTCTTTTAACATTAACTTTGTATCAAGTGTATTTATTGTCTTAACAAATAAGAATCCATAAAGTCTTCTTAAAAGATCTTGGTAGGATAGATTAGAGCCTAGAGGGAGGTTTATTGGATTGATGTATTCTTGTAATGAAACAAGAATCTCATTAGATCTAGATTCTATGTTTCCAGAAATTTCAGCTGGATCATAATAGACCTCAATTACCATATCAATAGGAATTATCTCTGGTGGTAATATGGAGATATTAGTGCCTAAGGTAACTCTATTTCTTACAGACTCAATGATATACTGAAGTGTTGTATCTGATAATTCTTTACCATTATCATCACCAGCGCATATGACTATATTCCCAGACAGAGCAGAAGAGAGTTGATACCTTTCCTCATATGTAAGAACTTTTATCAAGGATGCTTCTGGCGCTAATACAGATACCTCATTCTGAAAGTCTAAAGCAGTAGTTAGATTTCTTCTACTCAGAACTTCAAAGGCTCTTTTCTTCATTGAGTTAACAGACTCTAAGTCTTTGCCTCCAGTCGCAGCAGAATTATTTCTTAGAAAATCTAACCCTACAAAACTTCTTTCAATTTTATTGATTTCTCCTGCTCCGACATTATATACCGACCCCCATTTCTCCGAGCGACAAATAGCAGTGATGGAATCTTCCGACTCAAGAATCCTTACTTCCTCAAGGAGGGTAAAACTAAGACCATTATTTGCATATACTCTAGTCCCAGATGGTATAATTACAACTCTATTATACCCAGGTACTTTATAAAAACTCACATCAACTAACGCCCTTGCTCCTATCCTTCTTTGAATGCCTAATTGTCTTAACCATTGGAGACTAAATGCCTCGGGAAGGTTGTTAAGATAATAAAGAAGTTCTGATTGGGCGAATGCTTGACCTTCACTAATTGCCGCTAGTGGTGAAGCCGGAGTAAAATCATTTAACTCACCTCCAGACTCAAGATTTATTCTGGTCTGAATTGCGCGTACTAATGCCGAAGTATTTCTACTATCGAGTTGGAGTGGTAGTATCGGACCGTAGATATTAGCCATTAGAATGTATTAGAGAATTTACGAGAAGACATTGGCAATCCGTCTTCTTTATCAGAATTTAAAATTTTTGGAAGATTGGACGTATCGAAGTAGTCCCCATTAGACATAGTAGCTGGGTCAAATGTTAAGAGATTATTAATTCTGGGCCCGATGAGACTTATTTCATAAATATCTCTATCACTTTGAGAAAGACCAGCGATATTGGCCAAGTCCCCTAGAACTGAAGTAGCATTCCAAATATCCGATCCAGAAAGAACAGAATTGATTCCTAATGAAATATCTCTAAGAGACTCAGCACCTGCAGGATTGAATACTGACTCAAGGGACGTATTCGATGGATAACCAACATATCCGTCAATCACTGAGTTTTTAAATGTAACTGGAGTAGTAGAGGATGAAGTTTCGAATCCTGGATAGGCGATTTCAGAGAAATATTTTTGAGGAGTAAGGTATCCGGTTGCAAAAGATACGCCCCTATAATCCTTATCTAGATCAATACTTTGAGACAAAGATACGGTGGTATTTGGTGGTGGGGTGCTTATTTTATTCTTGGGATTATTACCCGCAATTTTTGCAATGAATGAAATATCTGGCCCTAATACCGGATCTGAATTAATTGACGATATTACACCATCGGCCAAAGAGGATGTATTTTCAAATCCTACAAACAATTTATTAAAAGTTCTAAGAATAAAATCTTTTAATCCTTCTCCATACCGCGTGCTAAAGTCTATCTCTAGAGATAATTGTTTTGGTAATTTTTTAAAAATTTTTGTAATCCAATCTGCACCGAAAGTGCTATCAATATAATCCGCAAAAAAGTTATCTTGTTGATATCTAGATAATAAATAGTCTTTAATAGACTCAAAAAAGTAATCTTTCGATTCTAAAAAACTTTCAAAGATATCAGATGGTCTTTGGGAATCAAAAATCTTTGTTGGTGAGTTATTTATTATCTGATTTTGAACCTCTCTGAATAGATCGGTGCTACCATATGCTACTGAGGCGAGCCCACTCAGCGTACTAAAATTATCAGTAATATACCCTGTTTTCAAGGCGAATTTCCTTTGCTCTATTATAATTTAAACCTTAGTAATTAGATTAAAGATTATCAGACAAACCTCGTATTGTTGATGGCTGAGGCAACATTCCAACAACTAACAACTTTGCTCCCTGGCGAAGAACCATTCATTGGTGACCTCGATGAGGGAGAACTTTGTATCAATGTTGCTGATGGAAGGATTTGGGCAGGGGATTCAATTTCTACCCCCATAGAACTCGGAGGAGCGGTTAAAAACCATCCAATGGGCCCACTAATTACTTCGAATTATCTAGAGGTAGATGTAACATCTCCAGATAATTTACCGATCTCGAATACGAATCCGTTGGACATCCCCCCTGGGTACTATAGAGAACAAAGAATTCTTTTAAGATTTCCAGAAACCGAACTTGAGAACTTTGCAACTTATTTTGATTATCCAGTGAACTGGGGCAGTGAGATAATTTGGAAAGCTTATTCCACAGGTTTTACCTGGGGAGGTGGTGATGAGATTTTAAATCCAACGGCGGATAATCCTATTGATTTTTATAAAGCCCAAGGAAGAATCATCTTGGTAGAATTAAGCTCTTTTGGTCCAAGTTCATATTGGATGGGAAGAGTTCTCTGGGTTAACTCTAATTCTTAATTTACGCCCTCGATCATGTTAGATAAGATCCAGTTCCAGAACGGAACGATTGTAACCAAAGAATATCTCAATGAGGTGCAGAAAGGCACGAGTTTTTCTGCGACAACAGGACGTGCCAATTTTTATGCCGAGCCTACAAACTCTGAGCATGCTGGTTGGTCAGTTGGTCAAAGAGACTCTGTCAAAGACTGGGAACTAGCTGATCCCAGAGAAGATAATGAAACAGCGATAGGTAGACTTGCTCATGATGGTATTGTATTAAATTCCTATAATCCTACTACTGGGGCCAAGGTATGGGGTCCTCCTGCTCTTATTGAAACCGCGCCTAATAGCGGAGTATATGGAGTCTGGGTAGAGGCAGGTAGTATCGTTCTTTCTGACGGGCAACCTATCTCTTGGGGAGTTCAGTTTGTTCAGTTATTAAGTGGCGTAGAAGTAAACTATCTGTATATCTCAGAAGAAGGCGTAAGAAATAATATTGAAAATAACGAGGCTATAGAGATCTCGATTGATCCTGGCCTACCATCTGTCTCCGAGCCACATATCCCTCTCGCTAAATTAACCCTATCCGCTGATGGAACTTCTTTAGCAACCAATGAGGACGGCGAAGTTGCTGGAGTTGGTTATGTAGATCTTCGTCCTTCGCTATATATTGGTAATCTTAATACCTATCCGCGCACTCTGCGCAATACAGAGACCAAAGAAGATTCTTATGTTGCAAAGGCATGGGAAAGAGTTATTGCTGATACCTCGAATGGTTCATTAATTGTTTCTCTGCCTTCTAATCCCACAGATTCCGATCGTATTGCTATTGTTGATATTTCTGGGACATTCGATAGATTCCCTGTTGTCATCCGCCCAGGTGGAGACACAAAAATCAACAATTCAGTGGATGATTGGATCGTTAATATCCGTGATGCCCACCTAGAACTTTTCTATCATGGGCCTACTTCTGAATGGAAGTTTGAGGAGACCCCCGGCGGAGATTGTAATCCCGTTCTTGGAACTTTCTTGAGCTGTGGTGGTAAGGAATTCATCGGCCAACGCCTAGCAACAGAATGCCCTGATGGTGAGATCGTTCCAGTTACCTTCCCCAATACCCCAGACGGAGTATATAGATACGAGGCGTCCACTCAGAAATGTTATAAAGAATACTATCCTAAGGTGGCTGTATATGCCAATGGAGAGGGTGGTCTTATTTCAATTAATAATGCACCTCGTTGTTCTAAGGATTCTTCTTCGGAAATCTCTGCTGCTTCAGTTAAGAATATTATCTATGTTGATCCGGCAGTTGGTGATGACTCATTGACCAATAGTGGTTTTGACTCTGATCGTCCTTTCAGAACTATTGAGAGAGCACTTATCGAGGCAGTAAGAGAAAGTCGTAGAGCTGGGCAATATAACGATCGTTACGATAGAGTGATGATTGAGTTGGCTCCTGGTGACTATTACGTAGACAACTCACCAGGTGTGAGTAGTGTGCCTTCTCTCTCAGCCAATAATGGTTTGATTCAGAGAGTATTTACTGGATTTACAGTTCTTCAGGTTATCGAGGCTGATAGATCGATTAGAATTGATATCGATGCGCTCGATCCTACTCTTACACAGCCACCTAAGTCTTTAAATCTCGGAAGAATTCTATATTCCCAGAGTGGTGGTGTAGGTAATGTAGTTAAAGTAGAAAAGCAAACCCTTAGCTCGTCACTTTGGACAATTACTCTAGAGTATGTAAGAGGAACATTCGCGTTTAACGACGAACTATACTACGATAATCTATCAGTAGTTAATCCATCAACGGGTGGTCTAGTAGTCCCTAGAGGTATTTCGGTTGATGGCGTGGATCTTCGTAAGGTCCGCGTAAGACCAATGTATATACCTGAGTTGACTCCTACGGAGATTGAACCTCAGACAAAAAGAACCGCAATCTTCAAGGTGACTGGTGGTACATATATTTCACTTCTAACCTTTACTGATAACCCGCAGTACGCAAGAACCCACAACACAGTTACCTCAGTAACATTCGCCTCAGAAGCAGAGATTTTTGGTTCTGGAGATGAAGTCTCCTATTACTCCAAACTTAATTCTCTATTCAATTCATTTGATGGTTGGGGTAATGAAGGTCTTGAACCAATCCGTGCAGAGACCACTATCGTTGCTCCTATCGCACCTTCTAAGAGTCTCCGCCAAAATGACCTAGAGGAGAATCAAACTGGTCTCCCTGGAGCCGACTCCAGAGACCTAACCTCTGTCTCTTATCCTGGTCCCACTCGTCTTATCCGCAAAGATTCTTCAGGTAGCCAATTATTTGGTCTCCCTGATATCAACTCGACAAGATCATCTTCGCCATATGTCTTCAATTGCTCGGTAAGATCGATCTTCGGCCTCAATGGTATGTGGGCAAATGGAGCTTTAGTTTCTGGTTTCAAGTCGATGGTGACTGCCAACTTTACTCAGGTATCACTCCAGACCGATCCTAATTGCTTCAATGATCAAGGATACTATCTCGATCCTCCAACAAATAAAGAAATAGGACAAGGTAAGCAATATCGTGTAAGTCCTAATGATCGCTTTAAGTATCGCCATTGGGGATTTAGAGGAAGCAATGACTCAACAATTCAAATTGTATCTTGCTTTGTTATTGGTAACTCTGACCATTTTATCTCTGATAGTGGAGCTGATTTATCAATCACTAACTCCTGTTCTGACTTTGGTGATATCTCACTAAGAGGCATTGGGTATAAAGCCAAACCATTTAGCCAAGATGAAGGCATCCCAGGTCCTGGGTATCTTGGTACAAGACTTTCTCAGGTCATTCCTCCTCTTCCTTTGAAGTATGCCTGCAAGAAAGATCTTCAAGGTAATGTAATTGATAATGGTAATTGTTTTACTAATCGCCAACCAACTCTAGTTGATACTGAAATCAATACGAGTTTGGTAATCAATTATGAAAAGACTGAAACTTATATTCTAGCAAATGCTGTTGGATTTAATGCTCCTAGTATCTTAAGAGTATATTTTGATAATGCTGATAATGCTAATCCATTTACTCTAGAGAATCCTCCCTCAGCAGATATAGCTGCCTTTGGACAATTCTCTTATACTAAGAAGAATCTTGAAGGACAATATATTCATGCTGGTGGCACAAGTTATATAAATAGAAGAAGAGTATATATCAACGGGTTCGATGAAGATGGTAATTCTGTCGTCTACTCCGGTGAAATTCAAATCTCTACTACTGCAACGCCTGGATTTGAAAAATTAGATGATAGATCCAAGGTTTTTGCTTGGGACGCAACTGCTTCTTCTTGGTATATTTCTCTCAAAACAAATGATATCGTAGAAGAGACCGTAGATGAAGATGGAGATGGGTATCTTCTCAAGAAACTTGATTATGCATTCCGATTCAAACTAGCTCCGGGTACAGCACCTAACCAAGCTATACGGGACATCGACTTTATCTTCGATCGTTCTGCAATTAAAATCATTCGTGGCATCGACTCAAGAAAGAATGACGATCGAGTTTATAGAGTAATCCTCACTGGATTTGATAAGAGTCTCGGTATCCGTCGTCCTCAACCATACTACGTACTTGAGAAGCAAGCATCCTCGGCCGGATTCCCTCTTAATGGTTCACCGGATCTTATCGAAGATCCTCTCATCATTACTCAGATTCGCACCTATAATGAGGTATTTAGACCCGGCATAACTTCTCCATTAGACCAAGATAAATTTGTTACTTATCTTACTACCGGCAGTGTAGCTCGTCAGGTATTTAGTGGAGACGTATTCCCTTCTGTCGATCTTGATGAACCCGAATTGACTGAAGATCCAGCAGATTCTATTACGAAGATTGCTCTTCAGCAACTCAAGGAAAGACCCGGAGTAGACTTTGAAAGAGAGATAACTCCATCAACGGAAAGATTTAATATCAAACTCCGTGCAAATAGCACCGATGTAGGTATCCTTATTAACCTCCGTCGTCCTTCTGTAATTAGAGCCTCTAATCATACTTGGGAATGGACAGGTTATCTTAACTATGATACTGCCTTCCCAACATTCCAAGGTGATCCTCTAGAGGCTGAATTTGCTTTAGGTAAAATTATCGTTGAAGAAAGTGGTGGTAGAGTTTATGCCACTGGCATGAATGAAGAAGGTAGTTACTATATCGGCACTACCGTATTCGATCTTCGTTCTGGTGAGCAATTCGCTATTCCGCTTAAGGCTGATACTGAACCTGGTAATGTAACCAACCAGGTACTTAATAATGTAATTGTTAAGAATACTCTCCTCATGGCAGATGATAGTAAGATCATCTTCCAAGATGGTACTCAGATTATCCTTAATAAGAATACTGAAATTGTATCTAATGTAGGTCCTATTACTGCCGGTGATGGTTCTAAGTCCTATGGTACTACTGATTTCGCTGGTCTTGTTCAGTTAGCTAAACGCGAGGATATCGAGGGTGCTAGAAACCTTATCGGACTTAAAGGGGTTTCGGATAAGGTAGTTGTATCGGCCCTTCAACTTGCTCAAGAATTTGAGACTAGACTCTCTGGATTTATTAGCGCAGGTACTGGCGTAACTGTCCAAGTTACACCTAATAATGCTGGTACAGAAGACGAGGCGGATGACTTTAATACTTATGCAGTGTCTATTGGCCAAGACGTGGCTACTACTGCTAATGTAACATTCAATAGTGTCACTGCTGCCGCTGATATTTGTGCTTTCTCCGATATTAGATTAAAGCAGAATGTTCTCTCGATTGATAACTCATTAGCTAAGATCGAAGGTCTTCGCGGTGTCTCCTTTGAACTAAAGAATGATCCCGGTGTCCCTCATCTCGGACTTATTGCCCAAGAGGTTAAGGATGTTGTGCCAGAGGTGGTGCATCATGACGATGCCACTGATATGTATAAAGTATCATATCAATCACTAATCCCAGTACTCATCGAGGCAATTAAAGAACTATCAGATCGCGTTAAGAAACTCGAGGAGAAGTGATAGATGTCTGCAAAGTTTACAACTTCTGGTAACATCAAAGTTGATGCTGGTATCCAGTACGTAAAATTACGGATGGATATTAGTTGGAATGATAGCGCAGCTACTTATGGTATTGCTTTAAAAAGTCTCTCATTTTCAGCGGATAATAGAACCGTAGAATGGTCCAGAGAAGATAGTAATG
>JACCDY010473344.1_pt1 | contig 22602 bp, 20 predicted proteins | sample 7446391 | NCBI WGS metagenome assembly JACCDY01 (sample SAMN15323451, study PRJNA562643) | freshwater metagenome | isolation source: river surface water | place: USA:Blue River Watershed | collected 2017-08-18 | reverse complement strand
GTTTATTATTGGAATAATTTTGATATAATTCAACTTTATCAATAGGGTTAACAGGCATATTTTTTGTTAGAATTTTATAGCCTTTTTCAAATAGATCATCTCCATCTATCATTACTTTTTCAACCTCCTGATTGCCTACTTTAATGGTTCCATTTGAATCAATATTTAAACCGGGTATTTTTTTTAGTAAATCTTCTACAACCTGTTCATTACCTTGTAAAAATGAATTTGCCTTAAATACAATTGTGTCATTCAATATTTTAATTGATTTCTCGTTAATTAGCAAAACTTCATTCAATTCTATTGGTTTATATTTTAATTGAATGTTTCTTTCAATCTCTTTTGTTTTTGATGTTATTTCAATATTTACAGTTTCCAAACTAAAATTTAATGAAGAATACATTATTGTAAAAAAACCAGTTTTATAGGTTTCTAAAAAGTAGGTGTTATCTGGATTTGAAAATGTATAATCGATTGTTTTATCACCTTGTTTCAACAAAATGCTTACTGAAGTATTTTTTTCATTATTGTCAAAAGTAATTCTTCCTTTTATCGTTGTTTGACAAAAAATCACACAATTAAAAATTAAAAAAATAAAAACAATGAATTTATTTTCGCTCCCCATTATAAAATTTTGTAATTGTGTTTATACTAAAATGATAAAAGATTTTTTTCTCATTTGTATTTATTCAAAATTGTTTACATTTCTCCATTCATTAATAGGTTCTTTGTCGAGAAATGTTGAAAACGAAAAACTCACTTTATAGCCATCTTGCCTATCCGTATTTCGAGCTCTTATGGTCTCAATTTTATCATAAATAGCTTTAATACGTTTTTGGTCAAAATCTTTGTATGAAATAGGTTGATATTTTGATTTGTTAAGAATGACTTTATTAAAATCTATATCTTTATTTTCGTAGGGATACTTTATTGAATTAGCTTCCCATTTATATATGCCACTATCATCATAAACTGAAATTATTAAACCTGGAAGACTATTGAATTTCCATGGTCCAGATGAGATCTGAATCTTTTCTGTATACCATGCAGTATACGCTCTACCTCTAAATATTATTTTTGCTTTTTTGCAAATAAAGTTTTTTATTGTCTTTTCTTCATCGATTAATTTCCATTTCATTATGGGCAGATTTTCCTTTATTGCATAATGTTTTTTTATAAAAATATTTTCATAGAGTCTTTCAGTAAGTTTTTTTTCTTTTTTATTTACAATAACCTCAGAGAATCTATAATTATTTTCTTGTGAACCGGTAATTATTGTTTCTTCTACCTCAACCTCATCTTTTTTTTCAATGTTTTTAGGTTCAACTTTATAATAAGAATAATTTTCAGATACATATAATGTACCTGTATTTCTTGCAACTATTTTTGGATGTTGTGCTATTGATTCAATGTATTGTACTCTCAAAATTTTTTCGTTTTGAGAATGAGAAAGTTGAAAGAACAACATGGATAAGATAATATGTGTTTTCATGATTTTTTTAAGATTTTTAATGTAAAATATAGAAACAACCTCACCTAAATAGGATGAGGTTGTTTTAATAAATTTATTTTACTAGATGCCCACTATTAGCAGCTTGAATCGCAACTGATTGAGCATATATACTACCGCAATCTGCAAAATCCCACATTTGTATTGTAACTGTACCTAAATATTGTCCTGAGGCATTATAACACTTGTATTTACAGGTGTGAAGAATTAAATCCTTTGTATCAAGAATTGTAAATGAACTTAAAGAAAAGAAAGCTATGGCAATTAGGCCAAAAAAAATATTTTTCATACAATGAATAGTATTGTGCTTGAATCTTTATAAGAGCTTCTGGCTCGTTTCGGCAGTCAAAGATTTTTCGCGGTTATTTTCCATTATGGAGTTCTGCCGGTGCTACAACCGTAATTACTTTCTATCAAGTAACGTCCAGTAAATTCGCGACTAAACTGAGCGTTTAGAGTGATTTGGTTTATGCTACACTCAAATGTAGGTATTGTTTGAGCTCATTGGAACAAACATGCGTCAATCCAAATTAAGAAATAGTACTATAGTTTTGCAAAATCATATTGATTATTGAACTTCTGATTAATTTAATTTAAAAAATATTTATTTGATTTACGCAAGTTATTTAGGTGTAAAACACTCCAAAACAGATCGATTAGCATCAACATTCAGGATAATTTTCAATGCTGTAGCTGAAACATTTCATTTTTTATTTATAATCAATCCTCTTATTTTGTTTGGAGTATTCAGAAAAAATTATAATGAAGAAAAAAATATTAAACTATATTTAGTATTTGTCATTATCTTCAAAACTGATTTCCATTTCATTTTTTTCATCAATTATTTTTGATTGAGTTCTTCGTGTTGTAGATACGACTCCCCTCGGTAATGAAGATTTAATTCTCGTACTTATTTCATTACTTATTAACTCTAAGGAAGCAAGTAATTTTTCTCTACTCTCTTTTGGTGAAATATATTCTTTATTCATGAACAACTTTTCCTCGATAGTATATTTAGAGTTAAATAAAATTTCTTCAGCATAAAATTGTACTTGATTTTTAGAATCATAAGCTTCAAGTATTAGACCAGGCAAGCCGTTAAGTTTCCATGGGCCTAAACTTACCGGTATGTCAATTGTAAACCAAGCTGTATATGTTCTCCCTCGAAAGTCACAGCTAGCTTTTTGGCATAAAAAGTTGTTTATTTTTTTTGTTTCATCAAGTAATTTCCATTTAATATTTTTTGATTTTTCTTTGACAAATAGTGTGTCAAAATCAATTGCCTTTAAATTTCTAGGGAAATAAATATTCTCAACTATATATCCTTTATTTAAGTTTGTATAAAGACCAAGTGAATTAGGAGCATTATTATCCAAATTTATATTTAGTTTAATTTTATCTTCTTCAACTTCATCTATTTCCATATTTACTTTTTCTTTACTTTTTCTTATTTCGATTTTATAGATACTTTCATTTTTATTGAATATTAAGTAGCAATAATTTTTGTTAGTATTTACAATGCTAGTATATTTTACTTTACCATTATTTGATTGCGCAACAATCGAAAGAGTTAAGTAAAAAAAAATAATTAATGTTTTCATAGGATTTGTTTTTTACATTTAAAATTACTTTTGTTATGTTTTACTATAAATATTAATAAAATGAATTTAGAATATTATATTATAAGGAAATTACGGGTAATTAATTACCCGTAATTATAATTACATTATTTTATATCCGCAGCTAACATTGATACTATTAAAGCACCTATTTTTGCAAATAAGCATCCCCACCATGAAGCTTCAAATTTTTCAGTTATTGAAACGTCTTTAGATACTCCATTTATTGTAATTCTAGAAGTAATTGTAATTGTACATTCTTTCACCTCCTTCAATTCTAAAAGGTTCAATTTGCTAAACTCTTCTGGGGAATAGGATTTTCCATCTAAAACATAGGCTGTAATTTCTTTATTTACCACCTTGTTGGTAATATTTTCATTTGCAAAAGAAAAAGTACTGCTAAGCATAAAAACTAAAGAATAAATAATATTTTTCATAATAAATACATATTTTGCTTGAATCTTTGCAAGAGCTTCTGGCTCGTTTCGGCAGTCAAAGATTTTTCGCCGTTATTTTCCATTATGGAGTTCTGCCGGTGCTTTAACCACAAGAATTTACTTTGTATAAACGTACAGTCTATTCGCGACTTAACTGAGCGTTTTTGAGTAATGTAGTTTATGCGACTCTCAAATCTAGGTATTGATTGAATTCAATGGGACAAACATGCGTCAATCCAAATTTAAAATCAGCGTCTTAGTAATTTATAATCCTATTGTTTCCGCTATTGGAGATTGATTTGAAATAAAATGATTTTTTTTATTTGGCGCAAGTTGGTTACTTTTATAATCCCAACCCAAATCGATTACCATGAATATTCAGTATTATTTGAAATGCTTTAATGAGCGTTTACGAATTCAAAGGTACAATCCCGCTACCATCAAGAATTACCAAAGTAATGTAGGTACTTTTTTAATTGCTACTTCTGGCCAACTCACTTTTTATGATGACATAGATATAATGCATGTTGAAAAGTATTTTTTTGCAAAAATTTCTAAAGAACCAATTAGCGCTTCACATCAACGAATTATATTGGTTAGTATCACCAAATTCTATGATTTAGTTCTTGATCAAAAAATCAATCTAAAGCATCTTTACCCTAAACATTCTGACCACAAACTTCCGTTTGCTTTGTCTGTTTTGGAAGTAAAAAAAATTATTGAGATAAACGATAATTTGAAACATAAATGTATTATTATGGTGTTGTATTCTGCAGGATTACGTTTAAGTGAAGTGGTGCAATTGAAGCTAGCGGATATTGATTTCAAAACTATGACGATTGCAATCCGACATCCTACTGAAAAAAAATTCCGTAAGGTCATGCTTTCAGAGAAATTAGCAATCATTTTAAAACAATATTATGCCAAGTTCCGGCCCGTTTGTTATTTGTTTGAGGGGCAAAATAAGGTTCGATTTTCTAGCAGAAGTATTCAGCAGATAGTCAGTCAGAGTGCTTCAAAATCAGGAATAAATAAATCGGTCTCCCCCAATATTCTTCGACATAGTTTTGCGATACATTTGTTGGAAGCGGGCATAGATTTAAGGTATATTCAAGAGTTGTTGGGACATGCTGATTCAAAAACAACCGAAATTTACACCGTTATTTCTGCAGTTACCAAAACTCAAATAAAAAGTCCTTTGGATAATATATAATTATATATAACGAAAAAACCCGTTCCAAAATTTTGAAACGGGTTTTTTCTATCAATAAACCTTTAGTAAACTAAGATTGGATTACTCTTTTTTCTCCTCACGTGGAGGTCTAGGTAAAAGTGCTTTTCTTGACACTTTTTCTTTTCTAGTTTTAGGGTCAAGACCAAGGTATTTCACTTCAAATACATCACCCATATTGACTACATCAGAAACATTTTCAGTACGTTCCCAAGCCAATTCAGATACGTGTAATAAAACTTCGTTTCCTGGAGCCGCTGTGTATTCTACTACAGCACCAAAATCCAACATTTTAATTACTTTCACTTCGTAAGCTTCTCCCACTTCTGGTTTGAAAATGATCGAATCAATTTTAGCCAATACTGCTGCGATTCCATCAGGATCAGTTCCTAAGATTTCCACTACACCTTGTTCGTCTACTTCGTTAATTACGATAGTACAACCTGTAGCTTTTTGTAATTCTTGAATCACTTTTCCACCAGGTCCAATCAAGGCACCAATGAAGTTGCCAGGAATAGTACGCATGATGATTTTTGGCGCATGAACTTTAACGTCAGAATTTGGTTTGTCTAATGTTTCCATTATTTTACCTAAGATATGCAAACGTCCATCACGAGCTTGAGCCAAGGCTTGCTCCATGATTTCGTATTTCAAACCGTCAATTTTGATGTCCATTTGACAAGCTGTGATTCCTTCCGAAGTTCCTGTTACTTTGAAATCCATATCACCCAAATGATCTTCATCACCTAAAATATCAGATAACACTGCAAAACGTTCTCCGTCAGTAATCAATCCCATCGCAATTCCAGAAACTGGACGAATCATTTGAATACCTGCATCCATTAATGATAATGTTCCAGCACAAACCGTAGCCATTGAAGAAGAACCGTTCGATTCTAATACTTCTGATACTACACGGATTGTATAAGGACAGTCAGCAGGAATCATGTTTTTCAAGGCACGTTGTGCCAAGTTTCCGTGACCAACTTCTCTTCTTGAAGTTCCTCTTAACGGACGCGCTTCTCCTGTAGAAAATGGTGGGAAATTATAGTGTAAATAGAATTTTTCTTCTCCTTGTTCAGATGGTGAATCAATTTGGTTTGCCTCTCTTGAAGTTCCTAAAGTAGCTGTTGCTAATGCTTGAGTTTCTCCACGAGTAAATAAAGCGGAACCGTGAACAGATGGTAAGTAATTTACTTCACTCCAAATAGGACGAATTTCAGTAGTTTTTCTACCGTCCAAACGAGTACCTAAATCTAAAGTTACATTACGAACCGCCTCTTTATTTGTTTTGTAGAAGTATTTAGAAACTAAATCTCCGTTTTCAGCTAATTCTTCTTCTGTAAATAAAGCTTTTACTTCTTCTTTTACAGCATCAAATGCAGCTGAACGTTCGTGTTTAGCTGAACCTTTGCTAGCAATAGCGTAAATTTTATCATAAGCAGCCGCTCTTACTTTAGCGTAAATAGCGTCGTCATTTTTTTCAGTTTCGTAAGTACGAACTTCTTTTTTTCCAAATGCTTGTGCCAATCTTTCTTGCGCATCAATTTGTACTTTGATATGTTCGTGAGCAAATTTAATGGCTTCTACCATTTCTTTTTCTGAAATTTCTTTCATTTCTCCTTCTACCATGGCGATAGAATCTTTAGAAGCACCAATCATCATATCGATATCAGATAATTCTAATTGCGCACGAGATGGGTTAATGATGAATTTACCATCAATTCGTCCTACTCTAGCTTCAGAAATTAAAGTTTCAAAAGGAATGTCTGATAATGCTAAGGCAGCTGAAGCAGCTAATCCTGCTAAAGCATCTGGCATTACGTCTTCGTCATGAGACATCAACTGAATCATCACTTGCACTTCAGCATGGTAATCCGATGGGAAAAGAGGACGCAATACACGGTCAACTAAACGCATCGTCAATACTTCGCTATCACTTGGACGTGCTTCTCTTTTGAAGAAACCACCAGGAAAACGACCTGCTGCTGCAAATTTTTCACGGTAATCTACCGTCAAAGGTAAAAAGTCAATCCCAGGACTGGCTTTTCTTGCGGAAACAACTGTACCTAAAATAACAGTTTTTCCAATTCTAACTACTACAGATCCATCAGCTTGTTTAGCTAAACGACCTGTCTCGATTGTGATTTTTCTGCCATCACCTAAATCGATACTTTCTACAAATAATTGTGGAATCATAAACTTTTTTAATAATTGATTAAAACTTTGGAACTAGTTGTGTTGTTGTGTGTAGTTGTTTATAATCCCAATGAAAAACCAAACTTTTTTTGTTGTTTGTAAAAATAAAAAGAGGCACTTTCGCACCTCTTTTTTATATTGATTATTTTCTAATACCCAATACTTTGATAATTTCACGATATCTGTTGATTTCTTTTTTCTTTAAGTAATCCAACAAAGCTCTTCTTTTACCTACTAATAATACTAGAGAACGCTCTGTGTTATAATCGTGACGATTTTTTTTCAAGTGCTCAGTTAAATGGCTAATTCTGTGTGTGAATAAAGCGATTTGACCTTCTGCAGACCCAGTGTTTTCTGATTTTCCTCCGTGTTTAGCGAAGATTTCTTCTTTAATTTCTTTAGTTAAATACATTCCAATATTATTTAAATGATTATTATGTATGTTACACAGCTATTGCGTAACGGCTGCAAAAGTACTATTTATTTTTTATAAATAAATCAAAACAACAAATTATTTTAAAGTAATAGGCAAGTAAAATGATTGATCAATAGGTATTCCTCGAAAATAACCAATAGACCATTCCTTGTAATTTTTAATAATTTTAATAGCAATTTCGCTCAGTCCAAATTCATCTTTGTTAAGTACACTTATATCTCCAATTTCTCCATTTTTTTTAATTGTAAATGTAAAATACAAAGTTCCATGAACAGTGTTATTGATATAGTTGGGAATTCTAAAGGATTTACTAATATGGTTGTAAAAGTGTTGCATTCCTTTTTTGGGTATAGGCTCTACAATAATTTTATCATAATTAATTTCATTTCCTAAACTATCTATGCTTTTTCCTGAAATCAATCGTCCGTTCATAAACTTTTCGGTAAAGTTAATTTTGTATCTTGAAGAATTTCCAATCCAAACACCCTCTTTTAAATTATTTTTAACACTCCCTTTGGAAATTGCACTATAGTTTTCTTCTTTTTCTGTGTATTCTCCTTCTCCGTCAACGACATGCTGAATGTTGTTTTCATCCCAATATTGAATTATTTTGGTAATTTCAGAACCGACTTGATCGCCTTGCAAATTTTCTATTTCAGATTTTATTTTTCCGTTTTCATACCATTCAAATTCTTTTCCAATAGGCTTGTTATTTATGTAGTTTACAATTTTTTTTCGATTTCCATTTTCAAAAAAATAGATGGCCGAACCTTCTAATTTTAGGATGTCTTTATTGGTTGTAGTAGCTCTCATTTGGATCTTACCTGATTTATAGTAAACGGCAACATCGTACCGATCTTTTTTCAGATGGTATTCTTTAACCACTCTTAGATACTGGTAATTGTCTAATGTCCCGATCCTTTTTAAGGAGTCTAAATAAACTACTTGGTCATTTGAATTGATTTGACTAAAACCTGAGCAGAAAATAAAAAATAAAATAAAACTGAATAGTTTCTTCATATGGATTGAAATTATTTAATCAATAATTGGATTGAATGGTAATGGGTAAGGAATATTGGACTCTTACAGGTTCTCCTTTAAAACTCCCGGGAATCCATTGATCATATTTTTGAATCACTCGTATGGCTTCTGCACCGGTTCCATAACCGAGATCTCGAATTATTTTCACATCCGCCACTTTGCCTTCTTTATCTACTAAAAATGTTGCATAAATTACTCCCTTTAAACCTTGTACCGCAGGTGTGTTATAATTTTCACCTACAAATCGATAAAAATCAGCAATTCCATTTTTGGGTTTCGGCTTTTGCAAAACCTCGTTGTACTGGATTTCAACTCCTAATGAATCAATACGTTTTCCAGATACCAGTTTTCCGTTTTCAAATTGCTCATAAAAAGTATAGCTAGGCTTTTCGGATTTCCCATTCCAAAGTCCATCTTTAACATAATTCTTTATTTTGCCACTTGATTTGACGCTAAATTTTGGACTATTTGAATTGGGTATTGTTTCGATTTCTTCATATTCGCCTTCACCATTTATTACTTTTTGTTCCTTATTGGTATTCCAATAATTAATAATTTTGGTCAATGAATTCTTGGTTTTTTTGTCATATAGGACTTCGGTTTCCAATTTTAAATTGCCATTTTCATACCATTCAAATTGGCGCCCATTGACTCTTTTATCGGAATAGGTTTCCATTTTTTGTTTGTTTCCATTCTCATAGTAGTATATATAAGGTCCTTCGAATGCCATAAAAAACTTGTTGGAAGTAGTCGCTCTCTGTACTAATTTTCCGGATCGGCTGAAAAAATAAACATCATAAAGGTCTTTGTCTTCTGCGTACTCTTTTACCACCCTTATGAATTTATAGTTCTTTTCATTCCCCAGGTTGTTTAACGAATCTAAATAAACTGCATCATCATTAGGCCCAATTTGGCTATGGCCAATCCATGAGGAAAGGAATAATAAGAAGAGTGTAATTTGTAATTTCATACTTCTGTTATCAGATTAAAACAACTCAGCAACTTCAGAATTCACAAACTCTAAGAAACGTTCATCTTCTTCTGTAAAAGGGTCTAAAACATGACTGTCTATGTCGATTTGGCCGATGTTGATTCCATTAACAAATAAAGGTACCACGATTTCTGATTTTACTGTAAAACTACACGCAATATAATTGTCTTGAGCCGCTACATCGGGTACCACAAATTTAGCATTCGATTCGGCTACTTGACCACAAATTCCTTTTCCAAAGGGTATTTCAGTATGGTCAGTGGGCGCACCAACATAAGGACCCAAATGTAAAGTTCTATTTTCGTGATTAGCAAAGTAAAAACCCACCCAGTTATAATGAGCCACATTTTCGTTCAAAAATTGACAAATAGCTTGTAGTTTTTCGTCTCTCGAAAGTGTTTGGTTTGTTGTTATGGAGGTAATTTTCGGTTGTAGTTCTAGAAATGTCATGGTTATTATTTTTAACAAAAGTATTAATTTATGATTAACAAGACACAAGTTGAAACTAATTGAATGGTTGTAAGCCAAATTTAACACGATTTTAATTCGTACTGGACAATTGTTTCCTAAATTTGCACCATGAATTGTAAAAAGGGCATCGGATTTTTTTTAGCATTAATGATATTGGTTTCCAATGTTGGCTTTGCTTTTACGATGCATTATTGTGGCGGCAAAGTAGCTTCTTTTTCGGTTCAAACAATTGCCCCTTTAGCAACTGTAAAAAAGAGTTGTTGCGCCAAAAAAGTAATTGAAAAAGACTCTTGTTGCAAAAACAAAACAGTTCATTTTGAAAAGAAAACAGACCATGCTACTCTAAAAGCGTTTTCTTTCGAACCTATTGCTTTTTATTTGACAGCTGAATTTAAGCAGCACAACACTGTTTATCAGAACTCTTTCAAATCCAATCCTACTACAACTTATTATTGTGATGCCCATGCGCCGCCACTCTTTAAGTTGTTTCATCAATTCCTTTTCTACGCCTGATTTTAATGGTTTATAAGTCGAGTCAGCTATTGGCTCAAATTACTATTTTAAACATTAAAATCGTTTTATATGCAAAAAACATACTTGTTTTTTGTGTTGCTTTTATTGGGAAATTTTGTTTTTGGACAACAAAAATTAAATGAGGTAAAAGTAGTCACAAAACGTAAAGGGCTCCAAAAGTCGTTTACAGTTACAGGAAACACCACTTTGGTCACAAGCAAAGAATTGCTCAAAGCAGCGTGCTGTAATTTGGCCGAAAGCTTTGAAACCAATCCGTCTATTGATGTCAATTTTTCAGATGCTTTAACAGGGACAAAACAAATCAAACTATTGGGTTTGACAAGTCCGTACTTAGTAATTACCGAAGAGAATATCCCGTCAGTCCGAGGGGCTTCACAAGCTTACGGATTATCCTTTACACCTGGCACTTGGGTCGAAAGTATTCAAATTACTAAAGGAGCGGGGAGTGTAGTTAATGGCTACGAAAGTATCTCGGGGCAAATCAATACCGAACTCATTAAACCGATTAATGATATTCCGTTTTTTTTAAATGCGTATGGTTCTACCGATTCAAGGTTTGAATTGAACACGCATTTTAACAAACCTCTGTCTGATAAATGGAGTAGTAGTTTGTTTTTGCACGGCAATACGCGTACATCAAAAATGGACAACAACCAAGATGGGTTTTTGGATAATCCATTGGCAAAACAATTCAATATTTTGAATCGTTATCAGTATTATGATGCCGAAAAAGGCTGGGTGAGTTTTATCAATTTCAGATACATGAAAGATGAAAAACAAACGGGTCAGCACCATTTTAATCCAACTTTTGACAAAGGAACTACTAACTATTGGGGTTCAGAAATTAATACGGAACGTTTGGATATTGCCACTAAATTGGGTTATGTTTTCAAAGATTTGCCGTATCAAAGTATTGGTTTTCAAAATGCGTTTACCTCACACAATCAGGAATCGTATTTTGGGTTGAGACACTATAATATTAGGCAAAATAGTTATTATTCGAATCTAATTTTTAATTCGATCATTAGTAACACTATGAATAAATTTGCCACAGGATTGAACGTTACTTTGGATCAATACCACGAACAAGTTTTTGCTAATGATTGGAGTAGAACCGATCAATCTGTCGGTGCTTTTTTCGAATATACGTTCGATAATGATGAAAATTTCAGTGTCATTCTTGGTGGAAGAATCGACAATCATAACCGCTTAGGAACCTTTGTAACGCCTCGATTGCACTTGAGATACAATCCGTGGGAGAAAGCGGTTATTCGATTTTCAGCAGGAAGAGGTAAAAGAGCTGCGAATATTTTTGCCGAAAATCAATCGCTTTTTGCAAGTTCTAGAGCTTTTTCTATTTTGGATACCCATGGAAAAGTGTATGGTTTGAATCCTGAAATAGCTTGGAATTTTGGTGGAAGTTTCACACAGGCCTTTACTTTATTGGGAAAAAACGCTGATGTTACATTGGATTGGTATCGTACCGACTTTCAAAATCAAGTGGTGGTGGATGTAATGCAAAGCCCGCAACAAGTTTTGTTTTACAATCTAAAAGGCAATTCATTTGCCAATAGCTTCCAAATTGAATTCAATTATGAAATGGTCAAAAACCTCCGATTACGCTCTGCCTACAAACGATATGAAGTACAAACTGATTATCTGTCGGGAACTTTCCAAAAACCCATGCAAGCTAAAAATCGATTTTTTGGCAACCTGGAGTATGAAACTACATCGTTTGGCAGTCCAAAGCAATGGAAGTTTGATTTCACCTACAATTGGATTGGAGAGCAGCAATTGCCCAACACGCAATCAAATCCTATTGCAGATCAATTGCCGGAATTTTCACCAGCCTATTCTTTGATGAATACTCAAATAACTCGGGTGTTTTCATCCGTATTTGAAGTGTATGTTGGCGGAGAAAATATTGGCAATTATACTCAGTCCAAAGTAATTGTTGGAGCTGCTAATCCTTTTGGGGCAAGTTTTGATGCTTCGATGGTATATGCACCAATTTTTGGTCAAATGTATTATGCTGGCTTACGATTTAAGATCAAATAAAACAATCAATAACAAAAATCAAATTCAATATTAAATTAATACAATAGAAATTATGAAAAAATATATTACCATACTGCTTTTAATGTTCATCGGATTTTCAGTTCAAGCACAAGTCAAAAAAAATAAAAATGCAAAATACGTTACAGAGGTGAATGGGAATTGTGAACAATGTCAAAAACGAATTCAAAAAGCTGCTTTTTCAGTGCAAGGAGTAAAGTCAGTAGTTTGGAATATAGAAACCCATCAACTGAATGTCATTTTGAACGAAGAAAAATGTTCTCTTTTGGACGTAAAAAAGGCAATTGCTAAAGTGGGTCATGATACTGACGAAGTAAAAGCTACGGACGCAGTTTATGAAAAATTACACCATTGTTGCTTGTATGAAAGAAATTAAGCAATCGTTAATTTAATTCTAAAACGAATACCTAAAATTGTGGTTGCGCTAAATTATTCTTACTTTCACGCCCAAGATATCAACTAAATCTAACTGTATGAACAATTTTGATTGGACTCAATTACTAAATCCAGAGTTTTATATTACGCTCTCCATTGGCGGTTTCCAAGTGGGTTTGTACATTGTTTTGTTTATCATTTTTGCCGAAACAGGACTTTTTGCAGGCTTTTTCCTTCCAGGGGATAGTTTACTTTTTTTATCAGGTATTTATAGTGGGGATTTAATTGCCAATGTGATTGTTATCGATAATGATTTTATCAATGTTACCCTATTAGCCTTGTTAATTGCTATTTCTGGAATTATTGGAAACACAGTAGGGTATTGGTTTGGTGCCAAAAGTGGGTATTATTTGTTCAAAAAAGAAGATTCTTTTTGGTTTAAGAAAAAGTACTTGTTACAATCCAAAGATTTCTTTGAAAAATATGGAGGTAAGGCGATTATTTACGCCCGTTTCTTACCCATATTTAGAACTTTTGCACCTATTGTTGCCGGAATCGTTTCTATGGATAAAAAGAAATTCATGTTCTTTAATACGCTAAGTTCTTTTTTATGGTCGTTCGTTTTGGTCTTTTCAGGACACTATTTATACGGCGTGTTTTTAAATTATGGAATTGATTTGAAAGAGCATATTGAAATGATCGTAATTGGGATTATTTTAATTTCGACCTTTCCGGTTTTCATGAAATTATTGAAAAAACGACCACAGGATACATAATACAAAACAAAAAATCCGAAGTGAAAACTTCGGATTTTTTTATTTAATGTGTGGTTTGAATTACATCATTCCTGGCATACCTCCGCCCATTGGACTTGGCGCCGATTCTTCTTTAATATCTATCAAAGCACATTCTGTAGTCAAGATCATTCCAGCAACTGAAGCCGCATTTTCTAGTGCTACACGAGTTACTTTTTTAGGATCGATGATACCTGCTTTTAGCATGTCTACATATTCGTCTGTTTTAGCGTTGTAACCAAAATCACCTTTTCCTTCAGCTACTTTAGCTACTACCACAGAACCTTCTAAACCAGCATTTTCAACGATAGTTCTCAAAGGTGCTTCTACAGCACGAGAAACGATTTGGATTCCAGTAGCTTCATCGGCATTGTCTGCTTTAACTTTGCTTAAAACTGCTTTTGCTCTTAATAAAGCAACACCTCCACCAGCAACAATTCCTTCTTCAACTGCGGCACGAGTAGCGTGAAGTGCATCATCAACACGGTCTTTTTTCTCTTTCATTTCTACTTCAGAAGCAGCTCCCACATACAATACGGCAACACCTCCAGCTAATTTAGCCAAACGCTCTTGCAATTTTTCTTTATCGTAGTCAGAAGTAGTAGTTTCCATTTGACCTTTAATTTGGTTCACACGGTTTTTGATTGTATCCGCATCACCAGCACCACTCACAATAGTAGTGTTGTCTTTGTCAATGGTCACTCTTTTTGCAGTACCCAACATCTCAATGGTTGTGTTCTCCAAAGTATAACCTCTTTCTTCAGAGATAACAGTTCCACCTGTTAAGATAGCGATATCTTCTAACATGGCTTTTCTTCTGTCTCCAAAACCAGGGGCTTTTACAGCAGCGATTTTTAAGGCACCACGTAATTTGTTTACTACTAAAGTTGATAATGCTTCACCATCTACATCTTCTGCAATAATCAATAGAGGTTTTCCTGATTGCGCCACTGGCTCTAATACAGGTAATAATTCTTTTAAAGAAGATACTTTTTTGTCGTATAATAAAATGTACGGACTTTCTAATTCCGCTTCCATTTTTTCAGGATTGGTTACAAAATAAGGAGAAAGGTATCCTCTGTCAAATTGCATTCCTTCTACAACGTCTACAAATGTATCTGTACCTTTAGCTTCTTCAACAGTAATTACTCCTTCTTTACCCACTTTTGCGAAAGCATTAGCGATTAACTCACCAATTACTTCGTCATTGTTAGCCGAAATAGAAGCAATTTGTTTGATTTTTTCAGAATCACTTCCTACTACTTTGGCTTGTTTGCTCAAGTCTTCCACAATAGCTTCAACTGCTTTGTCGATTCCTCTTTTTAAATCCATTGGATTAGCACCAGCTGCCACGTTTTTCAAACCTTCTTTTACGATAGCTTGTGCCAAAACTGTAGCGGTTGTTGTACCATCTCCTGCTAAATCATTGGTTTTAGAAGCGACTTCTTTCACCATTTGAGCTCCCATATTTTCTAATGGGTCTTGCAATTCGATTTCTTTGGCTACTGTAACACCATCTTTGGTTACGTTTGGTCCACCAAAAGCTTTTCCAATAATAACATTACGTCCTTTTGGTCCTAAAGTTACTTTTACTGCATTAGCTAATGCATCAACACCACGTTTTAATCCGTCACGTGCTTCAATATCAAATTTTATATCTTTTGCCATTTTACTGTTTTTTTATTGATTCGTTTACTTGATTTAGATAATTGCTAGAATGTCGTCTTCGCGCATAATTAAATAATCTTTTCCTTCTAATTTTAATTCGGTACCTGCATATTTCCCATAAAGTACAGTGTCGCCAATTTTCACAGTCATCGTGTGATCTTTGGTTCCGTTACCAACAGCAACAACAGTTCCTTTTTGTGGTTTTTCTTTCGCAGTATCTGGAATAAAAATTCCTGATGCAGTTTTAGTTTCTGCAGCAACTGGTTCAATAAGAACGCGGTCTGAAAGTGGTTTAATGTTTAATCCCATGATTGTATGTTTTAAAATTATTTTATTTGAATGCTTCTGCTATTTCAGAAATTGTGCCATCCCATTTTGACTGACATTTTTTCCTAAAAAAAATGCCAGCTTTGACAGGCTGGCATTTTTATATATGTATTACTACTTATTTTGTAGCCGGAGCTGCTGGAGCCGCAGGCGTTGTTGGTGTAGTAGCTGGAGCTTCTGTCTTTTCAATGATTTTAGAATCAGTATCACTTAAAGAACCAGTAAAGCTTAAGCTTGAAAGTAAAATAAGTGCAATTAAAATAGTCGCTAATGTCCAAGTACTTTTATCTAAAAAGTCTGTAGTTTTTTGTACTCCACCTAACATTTGAGATCCACCAATAGAAGAAGATAAACCGCCTCCTTTAGGGTTTTGAACCATGATTACTACTACCAATAGAAAGCAAACTATTGTAATTAAAACTAAAAAAATTGAAAATGTGCTCATTGTTAATTATTGTTATTTTGTTGTAAAATCTTAATATCCGAAATGCGGTCTGCAAAGAAAGTAATTTTTTCTGGATATTTCAAAATTAATATTTCATAAGCTTGAATTGCTTTTTGATATTTTTTTTGTTCCAAATATACCTTGGCTAAGGTCTCGGTCATCAACATCGAATGGTCTTCTTTGTTCAAATCGAATGCTGCATTAGTAACAGTTCCTTGTTTTACTGCTGGAATTTTCGGATTGGTTTCGATAAATTTATCGATTAACTCCAGTTTTTTCTTTTGCGTTTCGTTTAGCGATACAGCCGTTACTTTCTCTTCTTTTTCTCTAACAATCGGTTGAATTCTGGAAAGTTGAAGCCATTCTTGGAAAGAGTGTTTTTCATTGGTAGAAAAATCCAAAGGTTTACCAATCTCTAATTTTTCTTCAGCAGCTTTAGTTTCGGTTGTTTCGGCTTCTTTTATTGATGTAAGAATTGAGGCTTCAAGAGTGTCTTTACTTTCGGTCTTTTCTTCAAAAGCGATGATTTCACTATCAATTACATTAATATCAAGAAGTTCCAATACTTTTTTGTCGTAATATCCTTTTTGAATTGCGGTAAAAGTATCTGAAGTAATAAAATCAAATAAAACGGTTCGGTCTGTGGTGTGAGCCGCTGTAACTTTTAGAGCATAATTGTATTTGAAACTATTTTGATTGTACAAACCTTTTAAACGTAAAGCTCTTGCGCTTTGGAAATAAGGGAAATCTTCCAAAACATGGGTCAAAACCTCCGTTTGCTTTTCGTTGATAGCATCGGGTTTGTTAATTAAAAAAGTATAATCAGTTACGTTCATAAAGATTGTTTATTTGGATGTTAATAGTTAATTTGAATCTCCAAATTGTCATTATAGATTACCACTTGGCTAATGATTCGTTAAAAATATCTTGTGTAATTCTCTCAAAAATCTCATCGATCGCTTTGTTTAACGTGCTGCCATTAAGTTGTGTAGTCGCTGGATAATCATAATAAAACTCAAATGTTTTTTCAAAATCATCTTTTTCCGTTTTTTTATTGGTAAACCGAACATTGACTCTAATTTTTAATCGGTTTTGTGCTGCTTGCTGGTCTGCAGTAGCCGTCATTGGGCTTATTCTGTAATCTATAATCTCGCCTTCATACGTTAAATCAGCACCATTCTTAACTAGATTTAAATTAGTTTGGTTTTGAATTAAATCTTGTAAAGTTAGTGTAAAAGTACGGTCTATACCTGGCTCAATTAATTCGGCATTATTCTGAAAAAAGTTTACCTGGAATGTTTTAGCATCAATTTTCCCGGTTCCTGTAAAATTATAGATAGAACAACTTGTAAAAGTTAGTGCGATTACAACAATATAGAGGTAATGTAATTTTTTCATTTTCATTTTAAAAAAGTCAAAGATATTCAAAATCAATTGATAATTATTAAAGGTCAAATTGTTTTATTTTTCGGTACAAAGTACGTTCTGAAATTCCCAATTCATCCGCTGCAGCTTTTCGTTTGCCTTTGTTTTTCTCTAAAGAGCGTTTAATCATTTCGATTTCTTTTTGCTCTAATTTTAGAATTTCTTCTTCGGCTTCAATAGTTTCTGCAAAAAGATAATTGTCTTCGGGTTCATCATATTCCTCCACTTCATTAGTTGGGGTAGTAATTAAAGCCGTTCTTGGTCTTTCTTCAAAATCTATTTCATTATCGCTTTCTTGAGATCCGTATATTTTATTGATTAGATTCTGATTCGTTTCTTGTACTTTAGAACTGCCGTTTTTCATCAATTCTAAAGTTAGTTTTTTCAAATCATGCAAATCACTTTTCATATCAAAAAGCACTTTGTACAAAATTTCTCTTTCGGTATTGAAATCGCTATCGCTTTTTTTGTCGCTAATCACAGAAGGTAAATTAGTTCCTTCTGTAGGTAAATAGGACTGCAATGTGGTTGCAGTAATATCTCTATTGGTTTCCAATACAGAAAGTTGTTCGGCTACATTTCGCAACTGACGAATGTTACCACTCCAACGAAATTTTTGCAACAATTGAATGGCATTTTCATCCAGTTTTAGCGGCGGCATTTTGTATTTATGAGCAAAATCAGCGGCAAACTTTCTAAACAATAAATGAATATCGTCTTTGCGTTCGCGGAGTGGTGGTAAACTAATATCGACGGTACTTAAACGGTAATATAAATCTTCTCTGAACTTTCCTTTTTCGATAGCGTTGAACAAATTTACATTGGTGGCAGCCACAATTCTAACGTTAGTTTTTTGGACTTGTGAAGAACCCACTTTTATAAATTCACCGTTTTCCAAAACACGAAGTAAACGAACTTGGGTGGTTAAAGGTAATTCGCCTACTTCATCTAAGAAAATAGTTCCACCATTGGCCACTTCAAAATACCCTTCACGAGTGCTTGTAGCTCCTGTGAACGCCCCTTTTTCGTGTCCAAAAAGTTCACTGTCAATAGTACCTTCGGGAATAGCCCCGCAGTTTACGGCAATGTATTTTCCGTGTTTTCTATGAGAAAGGGAATGGATTATCTTTGGAATACTTTCTTTTCCAACTCCACTTTCACCAATTACTAATACCGAAATATCGGTAGGAGCAACCTGAATTGCTTTTTCTATGGCACGATTTAATTTGGGGTCATTCCCAATAATTTCAAATCGTTGTTTTATTGATTGAACTGTTTCCATAATGTCATTGCGAGGCACGAAGCAATCTCTTTTTGTTAGCCTTATCCCGAAGTTTCGGGACGCAGATTTATTTTAAACTATTCTTTATTTATTCAATTCATTTCACTTAAACCAATAGCTTCACCTTTTAAGGTGCCGCTGGTGCAAGAAGTGATTTTTACATTGACAAAATCACCTATTTTGTAATTTTCTTTTGGGAATACTACTGTAATACTTTGTGAATTGCGTCCTGAAAATTCTTCTTTTGATTTTTTAGATACTTTTTCAACCAAAACTTCTACCGTTTGCCCGATGAATTCTTCTGATCGGAACCAAGCGTGAGTTTGTTGTAAATCCACAATTTCTTGTAAGCGTCTTGCTTTTGTTTCTTCAGTAACATCATCTTCCATTTTGCGTCCAGCCAAAGTACCAGGGCGTTCTGAATAGGAATACATGTATCCAAAATTGTATTTTACGTATTCCATTAAACTCAAGGTATCTTGATGATCTTCTTCTGTTTCAGTTGGGAAACCCGCAATCATATCTTGTGAAATAGAACAATTTGGAATGATAGTTCTGATTTTGTCAATTAAAGTCATGTATTCCTCACGCGTATGCAAACGGTTCATTTCTTTTAAAATACGATTGCTTCCAGATTGCACAGGCAAGTGAATGTGCTTGCAGATATTCGGATATTTTGCAATAACATGAAGCGCTTCTTCGTGCATGTCTTGCGGATTAGAAGTTGAAAATCGGATGCGCATTTTAGGAAAAGTAACAGCAACGTTTTCCAACAATTGGTCAAACCCAATAGCCGTTGCTTTTTGCATTTCGCTAGCGTTCTCAAAATCTTTTTTCAATCCGCCACCGTACCATAAATAACTGTCTACATTTTGTCCTAGTAAAGTAATTTCTTTAAATCCGTTGTCCCACAAATCCTGAATTTCTTTCATAATACTTTGTGGCTCACGACTGCGTTCACGACCTCGAGTGAAAGGCACTACACAAAACGTACACATATTATCGCAACCACGAGTGATAGAAACCAAAGCAGTTATTCCGTTGCTCATTAATCGAACAGGAGCAATATCTCCATAAGTTTCTTCTTTAGAAAGTATCACATTGATAGCGTCACGTCCCTCTTCGACTTCGGCAAGTAAATTCGGCAAATCTTTATAAGCATCTGGACCTACTACTAAGTCTACTATCTTTTCTTCCTCTAAAAATTGACTTTTCAAACGTTCAGCCATACAACCTAAAACCCCTACTTTCATTTTAGGGTTGATTCGTTTTACGGCGTTGTATTTTTCCAAACGTTTGCGAATAGTTTGTTCTGCTTTATCACGAATAGAACAGGTGTTCACCAAAACCAAGTCAGCTTCTTCAAGCGTTTGGGTGGTGTTAAAACCGTTTTCGGATAAAATAGAAGCTACGATTTCACTGTCTGAGAAATTCATAGCGCAACCATAACTCTCGATAAAAAGTTTTTTTGTGTTTTCTTGTTTATGTTCTAAAACAAGACTTTCACCTTGTTTGCTTTCTTCAATTACTTTTTCCATTTCCTATTTTCAATAGTGCAAAGATACGTCAAATTAGAGAAATATGACAAGATGGCAGTTGAACTTTTAACAGTATTTTATATGCTTCTAATAAAAATATGAAGAGTAGCACGTATAAATATAGTGACTGAAAAAAGTAATTAATTTAAGATTAACTATTTTTTTAGAATTTAGAATCGGTGAAAAACGTTTTTCACCGATAAAATTTACTTTTAAAATTTAAAAATCTTAAAATTTAAAAAAATCCCATACTTTTGCGGACACAAACAAACGGGATATGGCAAAGAATTTAGTTATAGTGGAATCACCTGCAAAGGCTAAGACAATCGAAAAATTTTTAGGAAGTGACTTTCAAGTTGAATCAAGTTATGGACATATTGCCGACTTACCTTCCAAAGAAATTGGTGTAGATGTTGAAAATGGTTTCAAACCTAAATACGAAGTTTCTGCCGATAAAAAAGCATTGGTTAGCAAACTAAAAACATTGTCAAAAAATGCCGAAATGGTTTGGTTAGCTTCCGATGAGGACCGTGAGGGAGAAGCTATTTCTTGGCACTTATCCGAAGAATTAAAATTAGATAAAAAGAAAACAAAACGTATAGTCTTTCACGAAATCACCAAAACGGCTATTCTTAAAGCTATTGATAATCCTCGTGAAATTGACTATAATTTAGTAAATGCACAACAAGCGCGTCGTGTTTTAGACCGTTTAGTAGGGTATGAATTATCGCCTGTTTTATGGAGAAAAGTGAAGGGCGGACTTTCAGCAGGTCGTGTGCAATCCGTTTCTGTTCGTTTGATTGTAGAACGCGAACGCGAGATACAAAACTTCAAAGCTGTTGCAAGCTACTCCGTTACCGCTGAGTTTACCAATGAAGCAGGAAAAACGGTAAAGGCGAAGTTGCCTAAAAATGTCAATACTAAAAAAGAAGCCGAAGATTTTTTACAAAAAAATATAGCTTCAACCTATAAAGTAGGAGAGTTAGAAACGAAACCTACTAAAAAATCACCAACAGCTCCATTTACTACTTCAACTTTACAACAAGAAGCAGCTCGTAAATTGTATTTGCCTGTTGGAATTACTATGCAATTAGCGCAACGTTTGTATGAGGCGGGGTTAATTACTTATATGAGAACCGATAGCGTGAATTTGTCTAAAGAGGCAATGGATGCGGCTCAGGCAGAGATTATTAAATCGTACGGGAAAGAGTTTTCTAAACCACGTACGTTTGCTAATAAAAGCAAAGGCGCTCAAGAAGCTCACGAAGCAATTCGTCCAACAGACATGTCGCGTCACACCGTAAATATTGACAGAGATCAAGCGCGTTTGTATGATTTGATTTGGAAAAGAACCTTGGCTTCGCAAATGAGTGATGCCGAGTTAGAGCGTACCAATGTGAAAATTGAAGCCAATAATCATAGTGAAGTGTTCACGGCTTCGGGAGAAGTATTGCTTTTTGAGGGTTTCTTAAAAGTGTATTTAGAAGGGAATGATGATGACGAAGAGGAACAAGAAGGAATGTTGCCAGCACTAAAAGTAAATGAACGATTAGAGAATAATTACATCACAGCTACCGAAAGATATTCAAGACCTGCCGCGAGATATACTGAGGCTTCTTTGGTTAAAAAGTTAGAAGAATTAGGCATTGGCCGTCCTTCTACTTATGCGCCAACAATTTCTACGATCATCAACAGAAACTATGTTGAAAAAGGAAATTTAGAAGGTCAAGAAAGAAAATATACACAATTGACTTTGCAATCGGGTCAAGTAGGGGAGAAAGTATTAAAAGAAAATACAGGTTCTGATAAAGGGAAGTTAGTGCCTACTGATATCGGAACGATTGTTACTGATTTCTTAGTGAAAAATTTCGGAGCTATTTTAGATTATAATTTCACGGCAAAAGTAGAACAAGATTTTGACGAAATTGCTGAAGGAAATATTGAATGGGCTACCATGATGCAGGAATTCTACAATAAGTTTCACCCTAATGTGAAAGATGTAGAAGCCAATGCAGATAGAGAAAGTGGAGAACGAATTCTTGGAACAGACCCAGCTACTGGTAAACCAGTTTCGGTTCGTTTAGGAAAATTTGGACCCATGGCTCAAATTGGAGATGCTGAAGATGAAGACAAGAAATTTGCTAGTTTAAAAATCGATCAAAATATCGGGAACATTACTTTAGAGGATGCTTTGAATCTGTTT
>JACCDY010429813.1_pt1 | contig 22635 bp, 12 predicted proteins | sample 7446391 | NCBI WGS metagenome assembly JACCDY01 (sample SAMN15323451, study PRJNA562643) | freshwater metagenome | isolation source: river surface water | place: USA:Blue River Watershed | collected 2017-08-18 | reverse complement strand
CTACCTCGACCTTGACCATGAGCGGCACCGCGGCGAACATTGCGCTCGGTTCCAACTACCTCTCCGGGGATGGACAAGATGAGGGTATCTACATTGATGGGAGTGGGAATGTGGGGATCGGGACGACAACGCAAGGATCAACATTGGCTATCCAGAAACTTTCGGTGACGGGCAACGCTACGGCCGGCTTTGATCGTTTCTATGGCTTAGCCAACAGCACGGCCAGTGCAGTGCAGTACGGTGATAAGGCGTACATTAAGACCACAAACACAGCTACAACTACCGTTGTTGGTAGCATGCTGCGCTTAGAAGATAACACGACGTACGGAAACACCATTCGAGGCCTAGAGGTGCAAACGACCCGCGGAAACAACACTAAGGGGGAGAATACCGCGATCGCTGGTTTCGGCCGCACATTCGGTGTCCGTGGTACTACTGAGGGTGACGCAGGTGCAAGTTTTGAGCCAGCCGGTGGCTTCTTCCAAACGAAGGGGACAACGCAGGGTAATGCTGTTCGTGGGTACTCAGCAAGCATCACCACCGCGACGCTGTTGTCACTGTTCCAAGATACCTCATCGTTTGCTGGAACTGGTCTCGAAATGAACTTCGGCAACACTGGGGGATCATTCTCATCATCAACTGCTTCTCGCTTCATCGACCTGCAAAATGCCGGTACATCAAAGTTCATTGTCTATGGTGATGGCCGCGCCAGCATAATTGGCACAACCACGATCGGCGTCGGTGGCACCTCGCAGCGGGCTGGGTTGCAGATCGGGTACGGCGGACTCTGCGTTGATAATGATGGCACCTGTAACGCGTCGACAACGGGGCGCATCACCTCGGTTTCAAGCGCAACTGGAAACTCCGACCTGGCTGAAATGTACTTCAGTAGCCAGGCTTTGGAGCCGGGAGAAGTGGTTGTGAGTGACGGCTTTCTCTCGGTCCGCCGGGCTACCGGTGCGCCGGGTGAACAGGTTCTTGGTGTAGTCTCAACCAAGCCGGGTCTCCTCCTTGGTTTTGATGATGCGCCACTGACTGGCGGCCAAAGAGGCTACCCGCTCGCGCTCACTGGTCGCGTACCCGTACAACTCTCAGATGAGAACGGTCCAATTGCTGTTGGTGACCCACTCACACTTTCCTCTATACCTGGTGTTGCCATGAAGGCCACTGGGGCGAGCATGATCGTTGGCTACGCGCTTGAAGCGTTTGATGGCACCAAGGCATACACTGAGGGGTACATTAATCAGTTTGGAGATGACCTAGCGGCACCCCTTGCTGCGGCTGAAATCAAGAATACCGATGCACGAACGCAAGACGGTTGCTTCTACGGCGCAGGTGGAGAAGCCGGTTCGCCGACCGAGGACTGTATTCCAACCGTGCTACCGCAGGCAGAGGCAGAGACCTATGACGAAGCTGCCGCTCTGACTGCTTTCAGAGCAGAGCAGCGCGCACTCACGAGGCTGCGTACACAGTCGGCTGCAACCAAGACGACGGCTGACCACGGATCGGTTCATGTTGGCAACGTGACAATGTTTGTTAAGCATGGCTACTACCAATTGGCTTCACAGTCGAACATTTTGAATGATCTCGTCAGCACGTCGACAGCTATCGTGCTAGGAAGCACCGTAGACGGTGAAACACTCTGGACGCGTATTAAGTCACTCGCCCAGAACTTTGTTGACGGGGTACTTACGATCGCCGGCATTAAAACCGAAAAAGTTGAAACTAATCAACTCTGCGTTGACGGTGTTTGCGTCACCGGAGACGACCTGCGTGCACTTCTTAATGCGCAGGCCGGGCAGGCAGCGTCGCCAAATGCGGAAGGCCAGATACCTGCTTCTGGAGATGGGGGCACAGACGGGATGGAAAATGAGCAGGGAGGCGGTACCGCTGATGAGGTCGGTACTACCACGCCACCAGTGCTTGATGAGAGTGTGGGTACGGGAGGCAGTGACTCTGGCACAGCTGGCGATAATCTACCAGACAGTGGCTCACACGAGAGCGATTCCAGTGATAGTTCTACCGCTGAAGTCGTGGAGAACGTCGCAGCCCCCGAACCAGGTTCTACACCAGTCCCAGCACCAGTTGAAAGTGAGCCGGCACCAACTAATGACGGCGGATTGCTGCCTGCCATATAATGTAATGTGATCAAGCGAGTTTGAAATATGTATCGGTTACAGCGAAAATGGCACCCACGAAAAATTGCAGCCCTGCTGCTCTGCGTTGTTACGCTCCTTGCGACCCTCCCCACTATTGACTGGAGGCAAGGGACCCTCGGGCCGGCAGCAGCAACTGCCTCAGCCGCGTGGTACGACGCCTACTACAAATACTGTCGACCACTCACCATCAATAGTGGGCCAGTGGCAACGACGACGACCGGTGGCTTCGCCCTCTACTTCTCTACCACCACCGCGTGGTTAAAAGCTACTTCGTCGTCAGGAAAAATTGAAAAATTGAACGCCGCGCGGACGCTGCCGGTCGATATCATCTTTACCTCTGGCACAGATTGTGATAGTAACCCCGGCACGCTGCTTGACTACTACCACGAGAGCTACGCCTCAACGACCGGTGAGTTGCATTCATGGATTGAAGTGATGGATCTATCCTCGACCACGGACAAGACCATCCTCATGTACTACGGTAATACACGAGCATCTGATCAGAGCGATGAAACCGGGACCTTCGGAGCACTTGGTGAGGTAGCGGTGTACGACCTTCGTGAGGACCCCTCCGCCGCTGGTGCGAGCGGTATCACCAACTCCGCCTCCGCAACCCTGCATAACGGAACCGCCACGAGTGGCATGCTCGCCGCAGATTCAGTGGCAGGAAAAGTGGGCAAGGCGATCAACTTTGACGGAACGAACGACCTGATTAGCTTCGGGAGTAACGCCGCGCTCGATCTTAGCGCGGGTACCGCACTCTTCTGGTTTAGTGTCGATTCGTACACAACTGATCGAACGATTTGGTCGAAGCACGATAACACGACTGGTGAGGGGAACATCTACGTGCAGGCGCGGGCTGCCTCTGACGCTACAAACTACCAGCGACTGCGCCTTTGGTCGCACAATATAAACAGTCCTCTCTACGCTGATGACGCTCGGACGGCCACTTCGACCTGGACGCACGGCGGCATCACCTTTAATTCACCGGGAACGCTGCAACAAATATACCTCAGGGGGGTGCTCGACAACAGCCGTGCGGTCAAGGACCCAATGACCGACACGACCGCAAACCTGCTACTGGGAGCCAGGACTGCGTCGCCGTTTACGCAGTACTTTGACGGAAAAATCGACGACTTCCGCCTTTATAATCGTGTGCTTTCGTCAGCTGATATTGCTACCATTTACGCAAACACAAACGATGTCAATACGTTTTGGTCTGAGGGTGCCGAAGAGAACGCTCCGACCACGATAACCGTCTCCGGCACGCTCTACAGCGATGAAGGCAGTACGGCCATTACAACCAGCAAGACGATCAAACTCGCCGTCGGTACCTCAACCGTGAGTGTGCAGAGCACGACTACCCAAAGTGGCGCGTATACCTTCACGGTACCTTTGGCCAACCTGGTTGCGTCAACGTCACTGGTCGCGTGGGTGGATGGCGATAGTGGCACGCGAGCCACAGCTGTAACAAAGCTCGATGCTCGTGAGCTCAACGTGAGCGGCCTCAACCTGTATCAAAATCACGTCATTTTGCGCCATGAGGGAGACGAAGAGAACGATGCGCTCCGCATTGAAGATATCAACATATACGATAGTGAAAACGATAGTGACATCCAGTACCTTGCTTCGACCACCGCTTCCACAAAGCTTAGTGTTCATAAAGGCAACGAGCTATACGTGTGGCCGAACTCCACCTTCGTCCCAAGTGGCAGTGTGACCGTGAGCGGCAACGCGGGGAGTGGTACCGACGGTTCTTTTGAGTTGGCCGCTGGCGCAAAGTATCGTGGCGCAGTCGGGCTGCTTTCGGTCGCCGGTAACTTTGTGCTGGCCACGTCGAGTATTTTTATGGAGCCATCCTCCGGGGTGCTCTTTAACGCCACCACGACCGGCAAAACCATTGACGCCGACATCCAAACCTACAAGAAAAATCTTGGCGATTTTACCTTTAACGGCAGTGGGGGAGGGTGGACGGTGGCGAGCCATGCGACGACCTCGGATTTGACTATTACCACCGGTTCGCTGACCGTCAGTACAGCGGTACAGCTTACCGTCACCGAAGACTTCAGTAACAGCGGTACGTTCAACAATAGCGGCACACTTCTTGTGGGGCCAAACATCAGCTGGACCCCCTACAACGTGTCACGTATCAGTTCTACCACCGTCGCTTCGTATGAGTCAGCGACGCGTGATGTGTTCTTTAAGCCAGACGGGACAAAGATGTACGTCATCGGCAACAGCACGTCTGGTGAAGTTAATGAATTCAACCTGACCACACCGTGGGATGTTAGTACATTGGCTCATGTAGCCGCACTCAGTACTGGAACTTTGGGTGACGACTGGTCGGTGGTATTTACACCCGATGGCACAACCATGTATGCCGCCAGAACTAATCCGGCACCTATTCACAAGTATACGCTCAGCACACCGTGGTCAATTTCAACTGCTAGTTACGCCGGCGTAGTTTATACTGACAGCCTCATATCTAATCTAGATCAAATACTTTTCCGTCCGGATGGCAGGCAGGCGTATTTTATCTGCAGTCCTGCTGACTCAGTCACAACCTACAACCTAGCTATTCCTTGGGAGATCTCTTCCTCATCAATGAGCTACGTCCGCTCGTACAGTATGACCGCACAGGAAACCGACATGCAGACCATCGTACTTAGCCCCGATGGCACAAGAATGTTCACTGCTGGTCGCACGGGTGACGATGTTAACTACTACACTCTGGCAACACCTTGGGAAGTTTCCACATCCTCGGTTACGTACGTGGGAACGCCATATACCATTGATGAACCTCAGATACGTGGTATGTACCTCAATCCTAGCGGCACCCGTTTCATTAGCCTCGGTGCTACTGGTGTTTTGTACCAATACAACCTCAAGCAAGAACCATCGATCTTCACCGGAACGCTCACGGGCAGCTCTGCCCTCGGCAACGTCACCCAACAGGCGAATACGCTCGTGACGTTCGCCGCCAGCGCTTCGACCACCAACCTGACGCTGGCACAGGGCACCACCACCTTACCGCGGAACCTGACGGTAGCAGGCAACTACGTTAACAGTGCGTCGATGCGTAATGCAGGCGGAACGGTCTTTCTGACCGGTTCAAGCAAAACTCTCTCTGGCAGTCTTATAAATCAGAACGCCTTTCATGTGCTTACCATTAGCGGCTCGTATACCGCGTCAAATAACGCTTCAACCACTGAGCTCACTATTACGAGCTCCGGTTCACTCACCGCACCAAGCCTACTTACGGTAAGCGGGAATTACAGTAATAATGGCACCTTCACGAAGGGTTCGGGCACCGTTGTTGTCGGTCCGGGTAATGGGTACGATTTTTCGACCGCTGTTCATAGCGGCAGTGGTCAGGACGTGAGTGCGGATGAAGCCAGCACTCGCAGCATTTTCTTCAAACCTGATGGTACCAAGGCTTACATAACCGGTATTAGCGGCGATGAGGTCAATGAGTACACTTTAGGTACGCCCTGGGATGTCTCGACTCGTGGCTCGGCAACCATAAAGAGTATCGCTAGTCAGACGACAAGCCCATGGAAGGTACGCTTCATTCCAGACGGCAGTCGCATGTACATCACCACTGACAATTCCGGTAGCATCAATAGCTACTACCTCACGACCCCGTGGTCAGTCAGTACTGCGTCGCATCGTGCACCAACTCTCAGCTTTTCAGCTCAAACGTCGGCTATTGAAGATCTTGAATTTAGTGGAGACGGCTTACAGGCCTACATTCTTTCCGAGACGAACCAGACCATCTACACCTATACCCTCACCAAGCCGTGGGACCTGCGAACAGCAACGTACGCCAATGTTTCCTACACCGTGACAGCACAGGAGACTTCTTCGGAATCGTTCAAATTTAACCAGGATGGTACAAAGCTCTACCTGATCGGCAATGCTGGCGATGACGTTAACGTGTACACGCTGTCAACCCCGTGGACGATAGCCACGTCATCGGTCACCTTCGTGAATGCGCCTTTAAGTGTAGCGGCACAGGACGGTATACCACGCGATATGTACACTAGCCCCGACGGGACGCGGATGTTCATGCTCGGCAATAACTCCACCATCTATACCTATGCGCTTAAGGAGTCGAGCCAGTCGCTGGCGGGCAACCTGGTGGGCAGCTCAGCTTTGAACCACCTTATGGTGAGGAACGCAGCGACCACCACGTTCTCTAACAATGCTTCCACGAGTAATGTGACTATTTCGAGCGGCACGACTTCAGCCCCTTCACTCCTCTCGATCTCGGGTAACTACACGAACAACAGTTACTTCAAGGCAAATGGAGGTCTCGTAAGCTTTAATGGTACTAGTCAGCAGACCGCCACCGGAACGATGACTGGCAGTTCGGCATTCAGCGATGTCACCATTGCAAACACTTCTGGCAGCGGCGCTGGCTCGCAATCGGTAATTTTTGGCCGGTCTGCTACATTGAGTGATCTGTTTACCATGCTCGCCAGTACCTCAGCACAATTTCTGGCTGGCTCAACACTGACATCGCAAAACATTGACTGGGGCGGAACAGTGTTGGCGCCAGTCTGGCTCCGCTCAAGTAGTAACGGCACCGCGTGGTTGCTTGATGTTGATGGCACTAAAACCGTGCGTCGGGTGAATGTCCGAGATTCAAACGCTACCGCTTCAACGGGCGGTATCACGGCGGTTAATTCCACCGACGCTACCGGCAACACTAACTGGACCTTCAACTCACAGAGCGTCGGCGTCTTAACGCTAAGTGATCATGATGCGGCTCAGGTAGGCAATGCGTTCACCGCAAACGATGCTACCAATGCCACCTTGTTCCGCTTTAAGCTCGTGCCGACCAATGAATCAGCGACCACAACGCAAACGGTCATCACGCTCTCGGGCGTAAAGAAGCTTTCAGCCAGTCAATTTAGCAACATTCGCCTGTACCGAGATTATGATGGTGACGGTGCCTACGATGCAAGTGATGGTCAGATCGGTGGTTCGGGCAGCATGTCACTATCAGGGCAAAGTGGTACGATCACCTTTAATGATGATTGGCTAGCCACCACCTCTCGGAACTACATTGTTGTAGCCGACTGGACAGCGCCAAGTAACGGTTCCTTTATGGTGGCGAGCTTACCAACTACGGGCATCGTACCCGGCAGCGGACTACTGTCGTACGAAACCGTGAGCGTAGCTGGATCGGTCTCATCGATACAGCACCACCGCAACAATCGCAGTGGTAGTGGAGCTGGTAGCGGAGCCGTGGGTGGTGATGCACCAGCTGGTGCGGGTCAGCAAAGCGGCGGTGGCGCTGGTGGCGGTAGTTCAGTTGACACTAACAGCGGCGGGCAAACCATTGGTAATGAAGTGGGATTCCTAACACCAAGTGCGCAGAGCGGTAGCTGGACCAATGGGGCCAATGCCTACGACAGTACCGACGGAACCTATGCAACGGCTGCTACCGCAGTCACGCATACGTACTCAAATCTTGGCTTCACTGTTCCAAGTAGTAACACCATTACGGGCATTGAGGTGAAAGTGGAGGTCTCAGGTACCACTGGGGCGGGAACTATGGATCTTGAGCTATCATGGGATGGTGGCACTTCGTGGACCAGTGCTGATACAACGCCTACCCTGACGACGACCGATACAGTCCGTGTCCTTGGTGGTCCGAGTGACCTTTGGGGTCATGGCTGGAGCAGCTCGGAGTTTAGTAACGGCAACTTCCGCGTACGCGTCACAGCTGCACCAAGCAGCAATACGGTGCAGCTCGATGCCATACAGGTACGCGTCTACCACAACGCTACAGGAGGTGGCGGAGGTGGCGGAGGTGAAATCTAAGCATCCCTCCCATAGAATGTGAGTCTATTTTGAGATTCGTTCTAGTCTTTACGAAGGCTATGCACTCGTGTATGCTGCGCGGTAGTCTGTTTGGTCCTCATGGAGCTTGTCGGCAATGCTGAACCACTTGCTGCTGATTAGGATCTTAGTGATGGTTGTGACCATCCTAATCATATACCCACCCATCATGCTCTTTTGTCTGCTCATTTTGACCGGGATACCGTATACGGATCTTGCGCGGGGATTACTTTGGTTGGATGCACACCTTCTGAGCTTTTATTCTGCAGCGCGTGTTGATGCCGCGCTTCGGCACACGTTCCAGTAGCACCCAGGCGGGTGCTACTTTTTTTATAGGTGCCGAAGGGGTATACTGCCTCACATGCGATTTGAACTCTCAACTGAAAAAACTCCGGCTGGCGACCAGCCCCAAGCGATTGACAAGCTAGTAGCTGGCGTGCGTGCCGGCGCGACACACCAAACGCTGCTCGGTGTAACCGGATCCGGAAAAACATTCACCTGTGCCAACGTGATCGCGCAGGTACAAAAGCCAACCCTCGTTATAGCGCACAATAAAACGCTCGCTGCCCAGCTGGCCCAGGAATACCGTGACTTTTTTCCCAACAATGCTGTCCACTATTTCGTTTCTTACTACGACTACTACCAGCCGGAGGCATACATGCCGACCAGCGATACGTACATAGAGAAGGAGGCGCAGATCAACGAGGAGATCGACCGGCTACGTCACGCGTCGACCCAAGCGCTGCTCACCCGGAATGATGTCATCATCGTCGCTTCTGTTTCCTGCATTTACGGATTGGGAGCACCAAAAGAGTATCTTAAGCGACACATTAAGTTTGAACGTGGATTTGCTACAACGCGCACTGAGCTCTTGCGGACACTTATCGACATGTACTTTACCCGCACCAGAGCTGATCTGATACCGGGGACGTTTCGCGCGATCGGGAATACGGTGGAGATCATGCCCACCAACGAGCGCGTGATCTACCGCTTAGGCTTTAACGAAGAGGGTGTAGCGAGCATTACCAAGATTGACGCTATCTCGCGCCATATTCTTGAGGAGTGTGAGGTATTTTTCCTGTTTCCAGCCAAACACTTTGTGACACCAGAAGACGAGCGCAACGTCGCCTATGAAGACATTAAACTCGAACTTCAGGCACAGCTAAAAAAGTTCCACGCCGAAGGGAAGCTCCTCGAGGCTGAACGCTTAAAGCGTCGTACGGAGCACGACCTCGCGCTCATTCGTGAAGTTGGCTACTGCAACGGCATCGAGAACTACTCCCGGCACTTTGATCGTCGTCAGCTAGGTGAAGCTCCCTATACGCTGTTGTCATACTTTCCCCATACACCTGACGGCGAGCCTGACTTTTTAACGGTCATTGATGAGTCACACGTAACCATACCGCAGCTCGGCGGCATGTATGCAGGCGATCGCTCACGCAAGGACACGCTCGTCGAGCATGGCTTTCGGTTGCCGAGTGCGGTCGACAATCGCCCGTTAAAATTTGCTGAGATTGAAGCAGCGTTGGGGCAGCGTATCTACACGACCGCGACACCTGGCGCGTACGAGCTTGAGCACTCGACGGCCATTGTGGAGCAAATTATCCGTCCCACCGGTTTAGTAGACCCGGAAATTGATGTGCGTCCCATTGTTGAGCGGGGCACCTACCCAGGGCAGGTGAAGGACTTTATCGATGAGGCTGTACGCGTAATCGAGAGCGGCGCGCGGGTGCTCGTCACCACACTCACCAAGCAAATGGCCGAGGATTTGGCCGAGTTTCTCGAAGCACGGGGTATGAAGAGCAAGTATATCCATAGCGATGTTGAGACGCTTGAGCGCATCGAGATCCTGACTGATTTTCGCCGCGGTGCGTTTGACTGCTTGGTAGGAGTTAACCTCCTGCGTGAAGGACTCGACCTGCCGGAGGTGGAACTAGTTGCCATACTTGATGCCGATAAAGAAGGCTTTCTGCGGAGTGAGACAGCACTTATTCAAACCATCGGCCGGGCTGCAAGAAACGTCAATGGGCGTGTGGTGCTCTATGCGGATGTCATCACAAAGGCCCTCGAACGCGCAATCGGTGAGACCAACAGGCGCCGGCAACGCCAAGTGGCATACAATGTCGAGCACGGCGTTACACCACAGTCAATTAAAAAAGAGATCAGATCCATTGCTGATCAATTACGAACTGAACACGATGAAACGATCGACACCCTGCTTACGGTTGACTACGAGCTGTACCAGAAAAACCCTACCAAAGTCCTAAAGGAGAAGCGACGGCAAATGGAGGAAGCAGTGGCGATCCTCGACTTTGAAACTGCTGCGATCCTCCGTGATGAAATTGCGTACCTAACGAATTCCGGGAAGCCAAAGCGCAAGCGAAGGCTTCACTCCTAAAGGCTTAAATTAGTTATTGACATAAGGACGCGAGGGGCCGGCGAGCACCACGGTATACTACTAAGTATATGGATGAGCGTCGTACCACGCCGAGCAAGGGAAGTCAGAAGTCGGTCGCTGTAGGTTCAAAACAGTCTGTTAGTGTGCGTCAAAAGAAAGGCACGAGCGTAGCAACTAAAAGGTCCGAAGCTGCACGTGCCAGAAGAGCACGTACTCAAAGGCCAGCACGCGAACAACAGGTCACACCAGTCCGTGCAGTCGCTCCAAAGCAAGCCCAGCTCTCGCTGGCACTTCTTAGCCCGCACCGCTTTCCAGTTAGCCTTGAACAGCTCATGGTCAGTACCGCCCGCATTGGCGGTGTCGCGTTCGTGATCTTGGGTGCGCTGGGGGTGCTCTTCTACATGGCGCCACTCTTTACGAGTAGTCACATTTCGCAATCGGCCCAGGTGGTATCGGGCAGTCTGCAGGGGACCAGCACTGCCTCGACACAAACTTCTAGCGGGCTTACGACAACTGTGCAAAGTAGCATCACCGTCAGTCAAACACCACCTCTGAAAGGGGTCGTAACTGTGAGCGTAGCGGCACCCCGCGCTCGAAAGGTCGATCTGTACCTTTTTGAGCAATCGTGGCAAAACAAATCATTCCTAGGAAGCGCTAAGCAAACCAGTATCGATACGTGGGAGTATCAGTGGGATACCCAAAACATACAGAGTGGACTTGACTATCGAATCACTGCGTACGTCCATGAACAAAGTACAACCAGCGGTCCAGACTACACGCTCCAACTCGGGTATATGCGCGTTGATAACGGTGGGCTAATTGCCACAACGACAGCTCACACAGCCGCCTCAACATCAATAGATCAAACGCCCCCCGTCACGCTGCAGTCGCCAGCTGTACTCAAGGGCCTTTCAGATGTCATCGTTAAGGTTCTTGATGCAACGAGTGTCAGTCTATCAGTTGAACATGTTGTCTCAGGCTCACGCAACCTCCTCTACAATGCCAAAGAGGTGCAGCCTGATACATGGTTGGTATCATGGCCAACTGCGAGCTTTAGCAATGGTGACTACCGGGTTCGGGCGCGAATTAGGAATCAGTACGGCACGTACATGGATGGCACGATCACCGTTGCCGTGCAAAATGGTGCTGCTACAGCAAGCACAGCCACTACTTCGAGTTCAACTATGGCAAGTGCACCGACGCCACCCGTTGCACTCCCCATCATTAGGCTCAAGGCCGGTGACGGTAGCGTTTTTTCGGAAACTGAACCAGTTGAGATTGCGGTGCAGAACGGGCCTGTTAGCCAGGTGTACCTGTACGTTCGTGACAGCGTGAGCACGTTCCCTCGATTTATTGGGGTGGCCACCAGGCGAACTGAAGCTGAATGGTATTTCAATTGGTTCACGGGTAACACTCCAAACGGCCGCTACTTACTGTTTGCGCTGGCGGCGACACCACAAGGGCAAGTACAGAGCCAGCTCGTTTCGATCACTGTCGATAACGTGGTTGCTATGCATACCACACCGGCGCAACAGCATGTGAGTGAAGACATTGTGGAAACAAGCCAGGCAATAGTAGCAGAAGCGGCATTGCCCCTACCGGAGCCAGTGCCCGCTGGAAAGCCCGACGTGGCCGATGAGGAAACACTGCCTTCGCCTGGCGCTCGCACACTCTTTACAGCACACCAGAGTGAATTTGAGCCTGAATTTGCTCGTCTCAGCAGCGCACTTCGTTCACAGGATCAGGTATTGCGCGAGCGAGTCGTTACACGGATTGACGACCTCGTTACTCAGATCTTAGAGCAAGAAGCATCCCCTGAGGTGGTCAAAGTGGCTTTCCGGACACTGGTTGACGGTAAAATTGCTGAGTACACAGCACAAGTGAGTCGCGTAGACGCACTCATTGCTGAACGACAGCGGGCTGATTTGCTCCAAGATACTGACCACGACACGATCAGCGATTTTGATGAGGTAACGCTATTTAACACTGATCCATTAGTGGCTGATACCGACAACGATGGTTTTGTAGATGGTGCAGAGATCCTGGCTGGCTACGATCCTCTCTCAGACGCACGGGAGACCCTTCTCACGTACGAGTCACCTAAAGAGGCTGGGGTCTACCGTGCAGATATATTGAGCGTCGACACGATAGCTGCGGCTGCTGTTCTGACTGCCTCGAGCACGCCATCGGGAGCGGGTATTCTTTTGCGCGGTAAAGCTTTGCCGAATAGCTTCGTGACACTCTACCTCTACAGCACGCCGATAATTGTAACTATTAGAACTGATGTTGAAGGTGCTTGGGAGTACCGCTTCGAGCAAGAGCTAGAGGACGGGGCACACAATGTGTACGTCGGCATCACCGACAATGCCGGTCGGGTGGTAGCTAAGAGCCAACCCCGTACGTTCATAAAGGAAGCCGAGGCTATCACACCTGTTGAGGCAGCGGCGCTCGACACCGTCGTGATCGAACCACAGGAATCATCGCTCGTTTCTAGTTATGTCCTGTACGCAATCGCCTCAGTTTCCGTAGTTGCCATTGGTCTTGTCCTAATTCTTTTGGGACTTCATCTGGACACTAGACGTCGCGTGCCAGTAATCGATGATGCATCAGCGATATGATCTCTCGCTTCATGTACAGCCTCACCCGGAGTGTTGAGTACATTAAGGGCCACCCACAATTTGCGTTCGTGCTCGTGCTCATCCTCGTTTTACCTTTGCTCTTCCTGTACTCGGGACAGCAATTCCTCGATGTCGGACGGGCCAACCAGGATCGGCTGCAAAAGGATCGGGTAGGATTGCTCCACGACTCATTCGTCTCGATACTGTCTGCAACAGATTTCAGCAGCACGACAATTCAAGCAGAACTTTCAAGCATCACAGCGCTTAACCCTGATATCGCGAACTTCTATGTCGCACACCTCGTCAATGGTGAGCTAGTTGTCATTGCATCGCTGCAAGCAGAAGCAGTGGGTGAGTCTGAAGCATACGACGACCTCTTTCGTACTGCAGCGGTGCGCGTCGATGAATCACTCATCTTTGAGGTGCCGGGCGAAACAGGACGCATGTGGTTAACCTACCGCGCACTCGAGCGTACGCCTGGCGATTTTTATTTCTTGTTCACGGAATTCTCATTGGCCAGCATCGACACGTTGTTTGCAGAGCGTGAGCGTGCCGCTCTCTTTTCATTGGTCTACATTTACCTGTTCCTGCTCGTTTTGGCCTACTGGCACATTCGCATGACTGACTACCGGTACCTCTACATAAAGGCGCAGGAAGTAATAGCAACGAAGGACCAGTTCATGAATATGATGGCACACGAGCTCCGTGCGCCCCTCACGGCAATGCGCGGCTATGCGAGCATGATCGTCGAGTCACCAGTTTCTGACGAGGTGCGCGAGCAGGCAGTCCACATTAGTTCTGCGAGTGAGCGGCTCATTGCTATTGTTAACGATCTGCTCGACGTGGCGCGACTTCAGTCGGGCAAGTTGGTCATGGACAGCAATCCGTTCAGCATTACTGCAGTGGTCGTCAAAGTTGCCGGCGATCTTAATGTGATGGCTACGTCCAAGGGAATTACGCTCCATGCTGATGCGCCACCACTACCACTCGTCATCACGGGTGATGAACGTCGCCTTGAGCAGGCGCTCACCAATTTAGTCAGCAACGCGATCAAGTACACCGCGCACGGCGCCATCGAACTTGCACTCACCAGCGCAGGCAGCAAAGTTGAAATTCGGGTTAAAGACACTGGCTCAGGGATTTCGTTTGAAGACCAGCAAAAGCTGTTTGCACCATTTTTCCGAGTTTCAGGCGCGCAGGTTGCAAGCATTACTGGTTCCGGATTAGGCATGTGGATCACTAAGCAGCTTATTGAGCTCATGGGCGGCACGGTAGCTGTCGAGTCGATCAAGGGAGTGGGTACACATGTAGTGGTTGTATTGCCGATCGAGCCTGGACCTACAAGGACTATACAAAAGTAGATTTTCATGCTACTATAGCAGCGGTTGCAACCAGCTGCGCCTTAGGGTGCGCTCATGGAGGATCTTTAATGAAAAAACTGTTCATGGTCGCTTTCGCGGCACTCATTTCGTTGATATCGATGGTGCCGGCAAAAGCTGTCACCATCGACGTCACGGGCCAGAACTGCACGCTGCTCACGCCGTGCTCAACCGGACTCCAGAACGGAAGCCTTGACCCGGATCTGACCGTGACCGGACTGCTGTCCGGGCCGCTGTCGACCGCGGTGATCACGGCCCCGCTCGACTGGGGCAACGAACTGATCAGTCCCGTGCTGACGCTCTCGGGGCGCGGCCTAGTGACCGTCACCTGGTCGCAAATGGGGCAGGGGATCCTGGATTCCTTCGCTGTCCTCCTGACCGGCGGCACGAAGACCTATGTTCTCGCTGATGTCTACTCCAGCTTCTTTGGCGGGACATCGCAGGGCATGGACACCGCCGTGCTCGGTCTGATCTACGGCGGGCGAAACAGTGCGAGCTTTCGGTTCCAGAGCGGGGTCGTGAACTCGTTCTGCACAGAGGGTGGTGGGGTCTGCGACCTAGCGCTCAATAACCAACCGGCAGCCGTTCCTGTGCCGGCAGCTGGTCTGCTCCTCCTCGGTGGGCTTGGCGCACTCATGGCCATGCGAAAGCGACGGCAACACGCCACGATCTAAGCCAACAGCAGCTTCGGCACCTAGAAACGTCTAGGTGCCGTTTTCCATAGGCTCTTTCTCATGTATAATATTTGTACATACACCTTCGGCTCCATCCGGAGGCGGTCGTCGTGGTATTAGTAATTCGTTAGTTTGTGGGCATGTCTGAAAAAAAGAGTAAGGTAAGCTGGGAGAAGGGAAAACATGACGAAATAGTCGTTCGCGGTGCACGGACACACAATCTCAAAAACATTGACGTATCGATGCCGCGTAACGCGATGGTGGTCATCACTGGTCCCTCTGGGTCTGGGAAATCAAGCCTCGCTTTTGATACCATCTTCGCTGAGGGGCAGCGTCGCTACGTTGAGTCACTCTCCGCGTACGCGCGACAGTTCCTCAATAAGCTGCAAAAGCCCGATGTCGATGAGATAACCGGGCTATCACCTGCCATTTCGATCGATCAAAAGTCTGCCTCGCGCAACCCGCGCTCAACCGTAGCAACAATTACTGAGATCTACGACTACCTCCGCATTCTCTACGCCCGGGTCGGCCAGCCGTACTGCCTTGATGTCGATGTGCCCATTCAGAAACTTTCACAGGACGAAATCCTGGGCATTATTCTGCGCTCAATTGAAGAGCGCGAGGTTAAGGATGCTACCAGAGCACAGTCGCAAAAAGTTCTCGGCATCGAGCTATCAAAAGGTCGTGTGTCGATATTTGCACCGGTCATTGTTGGCCGCAAGGGTGAATACTACCAACTACTCTATGATCTTCTCGGTAAAGGTTTTGAGACGGTAAAAATCGACGGTGAGATCAAGCGGCTCCGAGAGAAGATCATTCTCACGAAAACGAAGCGACACGACATCGATGTGCTCGTTGATGAGATCTACGTAAGTGAGTTTACCGATGATCCGCGTGGCTCGAGGGAGCGACTCTCGGAGGCGATTGAGGTTGCGCTTCATGAAGCAAACGGGCTCGTGAAAGTGGAGTCTCCAGACGGCACGGTACGGACGCTGTCAGCTAAGTTCATTTGCCCCGTGGACGGTTCTTCTTTTCCTGAGGTTGAGCCACGACTTTTTTCATTCAATTCACCGTACGGTGCCTGCCCAGAGTGCAACGGCCTCGGAGTCGTTGGCATCTTCCAAAGCGATGAGTGTCAGCTGTGCAGGGGCGCACGCTTGCGCCCTGAGGCGATGCGGGTGTACTTAGGGGGCGATGGCAGGAAGAACTTGGGCACGAACATTGTTGGCTTTACTGCGATGACCGTGCGGCAAGCGAGCGACTTCATTGCGCAGCTCAAGCTTACCAAAAAGCAGCAGGATATTGCGTGGCCCGCACTGCGCGAGATCATTGAGCGACTGCAATTCATGCAAGATGTCGGCATCGAGTACCTCACCCTCGACCGACGAGCCAACACGCTCTCTGGCGGGGAGGCACAGCGCATTCGACTGGCCTCTCAGCTTGGTTCAGGGCTCGTTGGCGCGCTGTATGTACTCGATGAGCCAACGATCGGCCTGCACCAGCGCGACAATGATCGGCTCATCAAGACGCTGACGGGCTTACGTGATCTCGGCAATACGATCGTAGTGGTAGAGCACGATGAAGACACCATCTATGCCGCTGACTACCTCGTCGACATTGGTCCGGGTGCGGGTATTCATGGTGGTACGGTTGTCGTAGCAGACTACCTCGCTCCACTTCTTGAAGCTAAAAAGAATGATAGCGGCTCTGTCACGTTGGCGTACCTACGTCATGAAAAAGTGATTGCAATTCCCGAGCGGCGTGCGAGTGAAAAGGGCTCACTCAAGATCAAGGGTGGAAAGGCTTTCAACATCAAAAATCTAAACGTCGATATTCCACTTGGTCGACTCGTGTGTGTGACTGGTGTGTCAGGCTCAGGCAAGTCGACGTTTATGTACGAGATCGTGCACAAGAACTTGCTTGCAAAACTCGAGCGTAAGTACCGGACAGCGCAGTCGTACAACGTCGCTTCATTCACGGGGACTGAGTACTTAGGACGGACGGTCATGATCGACCAGTCGCCGATCGGTCGTACGCCGCGTTCAAACCCTGCGACGTATACTGGCGCGTTCACACACATCCGCGACCTGTTTGCAGCAACGAGCGAGGCGCGGGCGCGTGGCTGGAAACCAGGCCGCTTTAGCTTCAACGTGAAGGGTGGACGGTGCGAAGCGTGCCAAGGCAATGGTGAGATTGCCGTTGAAATGCACTTCTTGCCAACCGTCTTCGTGACCTGCGACGTGTGCGACGGCAAGCGCTTCACGAAGGAGACACTCGAAGTGCGCTACAAAGGTAAGAACAATCATGAGGTGCTCAACTTGACCATAGAAGAAGCAGCCGAATTTTTCAAGGACGTGCCGTCGGTGTACGAGCGCATTGAGACGCTCGTGCGCGTCGGTTTAACCTACCTGCAGCTCGGGCAAAGTGCGACGACGCTCTCCGGCGGGGAGGCGCAACGAGTTAAAATTGCATCTGAGCTCTACCGCCCGCATACCCAGAAGACCATCTACCTGCTTGATGAGCCCACCATTGGCTTGCACTACGAGGACGTCAAGAAGCTGATCGAGATCCTTCAAGAACTCGTCAATCACGGCAATTCGGTGATGGTCATCGAGCACAACCTCGACTTGGTTAAGAGCGCAGACTACATCATCGATTTTGGGCCAGAAGGTGGAGCTGGCGGCGGTACGCTCGTCTCCAAGGGCACCCCAGAAGAGGTGGCTCGTGTCAAAGAGTCGTTTACCGGCCAGTACCTCAATAAGCTCTTTCGGAAGCAAAAGTAGCTAGTACCTTTCTACACAGGCACTAGCAGTGCCAGTCAGATCCTGTACTATACTGGTCTAGGTAAGCACACAACCGAGAGGGAGAACATCAATGACCGACCAACCGCTGAGCTCAGTAGCAGCCGATGGCATCCACTACCTGGAACGAGACCTGAGGCTTGCTTCCAGGCCCCGCGCTGCCGCCGGTGAGAGCGATCTGGCTTTTGCGCATCGAATGGCCCGGCACTATGGCATTCCCGTTGAAGAAGCGATGGAGATCCTTGGTCTTCGCGACTAGAACTACGACAGGGTGCGTGCGCACCCTGTTTTCATTTGCTACAGTAGGGACGACCTACGCATGACCAAAACCACGCTCAATTTTAAAAAGCTGCCAGATGCACCCGGTGTATACTTTTTTTTGGGTGCACGAAAGGAAATTTTGTATATTGGCAAAGCCACCAGCCTCAAAAACCGCGTTCGCAGTTACTTTACCGGCAGCTTAAAAGAGAAGCGCTCGGAATTGATTGAGCAAATGGTAGCAGAGGCAAAGAGCATCGAAGTGACCCCGACCGAGTCAACCCTCGAGGCCTTGATTTTAGAAACAAACCTCATCCGAACCCATAAGCCCAAGTACAACACCCGCAGCAAGGACGACAAGAGCTATAACCACCTCATCATCACGAACGAAGTGTGGCCACGAGTCTTGGTCGTGCGTGGCAAGGATCTCACTGCTGGCTACCTAGAACGGGAGGTGCAGTACCACTTTGGTCCATTTCCAAGTGGTCAGCTATTTCGTGAAGCACTCAAAATTGTCCGCCGCCTCTTTAAATTCTACGACACCAAGCAGCCACTTGGTCAGGAGCGCAGCGCTGTCGTTAAAGGACAAATTGACTTCAACCGACAGCTCGGTTTATTTCCAAGCGAAGCAAATAAGACTGAGTATACGAAGACCATACGACATATCCAGCTATTTTTTGAAGGACGCAAGCGTGAGCTCATCACTGAGCTTGAGCACGATATGATGACTGCGGCCAAACGAGAAGCGTTTGAGGAAGCGCACAGTATCAAGCGTAAAATATACGCTCTGCAGCACATCCAAGACATCGCACTCATTCGCGATGACCGCAAGCTTTATCGGGATGATAAGCGCGTTCGCATAGAGGCTTACGACGTCGCGCACCTCGGTGGGCAGCACATGGTAGGCGTGATGACGGTAGTCGAAGGTGACGAGCCGCGGCCGAGTGAATATCGGAAGTTCAAAATTGAAAGTGTTGGAAGCAGCAATGATCCAGGCGCGTTGCGGGAAGTGCTAGAACGACGTTTTGCGCACCCCGAGTGGCCTTTCCCACAAGTACTCGTCGTCGATGGTAGTACCGCGCAAAAAAATGTAGCTGAGCATGTTTTGAAAAAAGTTGGTCTTGTCATTCCTGTTGTAGCAATTGTGAAAGATGAACGTCACAAGCCAATTCGACTTATTGCAGGCAGCAAGCTTCGAGAGCAATTTGGTGATCAGGCACTGCTCGCCAATGCCGAAGCACACCGCTTCGCGATCGCCTACCATCGCGCGTTGCAGCGAAAACAGCTTCGCAACGCAGCGTGACTCATGACGCTGTGCATGGAGCACTGATGTCAGGCCCACTCGTCATGCTAGAATGACGGTACCTATGAAATGCAGTGAGGTAGCAGTGCTGCGCGGTGGACCAAGCAGCGAATATGAAGTATCACTCATGACCGGCGCTGGTGTTTTAGCTGTTCTGGCTGATGATCCAGTGAACGTTCGGGACGTTTCCATAAGCCGCAAAGGGGAGTGGATCGTAAACGGCTTTGTTAAGAGTCCAGAGCAAGCGCTGCTCGGGGTAGACGTTGTTTTTATTGCACTCCACGGTGCGTATGGTGAAGATGGTACGGTGCAAAGGATTCTTGAGCGCCTCGGCCTACCGTACACGGGGAGTGGACCGTACGCGTCTGCGCTCGCCATGAACAAGGCGCTCACCAAGGAGTTTTTGCGACCCCATGGCGTGCTCTTGCCAAGGCATTTTAAGATTTCACGCGAGAACGTCACCGACCTCCGTCACATTGCCCAAAATATTGAGCACCTTTTTGGTCCTGAATACATTGTAAAGCCGATTGCAGGTGGATCGTCCATAGACACGCGCCTAGCGCGCGGGACGAGCGATCTTATTGTCGCTTTAGCACATGTACTCGATCGTGCCGAGACAGTACTGGTCGAAGAACGTATCGTTGGAAAGGAGGCGACCGTTGGAGTACTTGAAGGGTATCGACAAGACCCCTACTATGTTCTGCCAGCAATTGAGATCATCCCTCCCGCCAGCGCTGACTTCTTTGATGCAACGGTAAAGTACAACGGTCAGACTGAGGAGATCTGCCCTGGACGATTTTCCACAACTGAGCGTGATGTGCTTTTGCGTGAGGCAAGAAGGATTCATAAGCTCATGGGGCTGCGCCACTACTCACGCGCCGACTTTATCGTCAACGATCAGGGTGCATACTTCCTCGAGGTCAATACCCTTCCCGGACTAACCAACGAATCGCTTTTTCCGAAGGCGATAGAAGCGGTCGGCGGCACGTACCGTGAGCTCGTAACGCACCTCATCAAACTCGCTCACCGCGACACATGACGTATGACCAATGCCACAAAACCACTACGTAAGTCAGAGCTCAGAAAACTGGAAAAGACTTTTCCAGGCTGGAAATTCGCCCCCGACCATAGCAAAGCCACCCTAACGCTTGTCTTTAAGCGTCACGTTGACGCTGTTGCCTTCATTGCCCGTTTGGCCATCCAGGCTGGAGTTTTAGATCACCACCCAGAAATCCTGCTCACGGCTGCCAAGGTCAAGGTGACCACCTCGTCCAACAGGTCACTGACTGCGCTCGATGTCACCCTGATGGGACGCATTGAGAAGATCCTCAGGAGCGGTGGATAAACGGTACCAGTTTTTCAATTTGGTCGTATACTAAGTGCAATAGTAATCATTAATTTTTGTTTATGGAAGGAACTCGAAATGAACGTGTCATTATGGTGTTGGCTGCATACGCAATTGGGTTTACGACCGCGTTCATCGCTTTTGGTGTGACACAAATTGAGGATTCGATCCAATTTGTGTACGTTCCTTCCACAAGCCAAACTGCCAACGCGATCTCAGCGGCTCAGGCTGAACCGCACGCATCAGATGGTGCTCTGGTACTCAATGAGGTAGGACTGCTATACAGCGATGGTGAAACGGAAGTTCTCCTCTCGACAAACACCGTGCAAAATGGCGAGGACGGTTTTCATGCTGCCATGATCGACTATACACTCTCACCAAATGCAAAGTTTGTGTACTTTTGTGAACAGCCGCTACCGACAAGCGACTCTTGCAAACCTTTCGTGTACGATGTTGCCCGAGAGCTGGTTTTCCCGGCACTCAGCAATGGCCTGCGTATCGCGCTACCGCTCGTAGCACAGGATCTCATGTGGACCGAGACTGGTCTTAGCGCTGTTGGCAAGACCGCTATTGACTCGCTACCAGCTACAGAGTAGCTGTGTCCATCACTAGTTGACTTTTTTGTCTTAACTCACTATTATAGTGCGCACCAAACGCGAATTTGGTGACATGTGGGCAGTATGCGAAAGCTTGCTGGCTCTGCATTCAGAACAGAAGTGAAGTGATAGTAAGTGTAGTAACCTTTCACATTCACTCGGGCCTGTAAGCAAAGCTTGCTGGCCCTGCACTCAGACAGAATTAAAAAGTAAACTTTTCAATTTGTCTTCGTTTGGGCCAGTAGCTCACTTGGTAGAGCGCCTCATTTGCACTGAGGAGGCAGGGAGTTCGAATCTTCTCTGGTCCACCAAACATACACTTTCGGGTGTAACATCAGAAGTTAGCTTGTAAATAGACGATAAAACGGGGTTCGAAAAGCCCTCGTTTTTCGTATATACCAATCCCTCAGGAAATACGATGTTTTGGAACCCCCGACGGAACTCTGGTGTTAAATCGAGCCATAGCCGCGTAATACTGCGCACGGCCATGTTGAAGTACTCCTTTTCAAAATCTGCTTCGAGAAGGTCAATGGAATCTTCATGTAATGTGATTTTTGTGGTGAGTAGTTCAAGTTCCAACGCATCAAGGCGCTCTTTCATCATTTCCTTTGTATATAGCCCTGATTCTGCTAATTCATAGATCTTGAGCCGTTTAGCCTTCACTTCATTTACCTTGGCTGCCTGATCTGCATGTTGCTGGCGTAATGTACCGAGTAGCTCATTCTGTCGTAGTCCAATCACAGTGTTCATATATTCCAGCAGATCGGGAGCTGGTGTGATGCGCGCCAGTAGATTCATAAAGTCTGACTCCATGACGTTTTTGCGGATCACCTTGTTTTTCATAGGACACTCTTTGTTGTAGCAGTGGTAGCTTGGGTAGTAACCACCATGCCGGCCTCTTGAAGTGCTGGCTGTCATTTGTTTATCACATGCACCGCAACGAATAAGACGACGGAGCGGAAAGTCTTCGTTGTCGCGGTTTTTGATGATCGTCTTGTTCCCTCGCTTTCCATCACGAACAGCTATAATTTCGTGTAGTTCAGTCTCAGTGATCATGGGCTTGTGGTTGCCAGGATAGTATTTCTCATCATCTGCGCAGTACAGCTTGCCTGCGTAATAGTCGATGTAGTTGTACAGGATACGGTCGACAGTCTCTGAATTAGCAATACCACTCGATATCTCTTCGAACTTATTACTCTTGAGGTATTTGGCGATGTCTGTTGCCGTGAATTGGCGGAGGCGGTAACTCGTTAG
>JACCDY011221936.1_pt1 | contig 22651 bp, 52 predicted proteins | sample 7446391 | NCBI WGS metagenome assembly JACCDY01 (sample SAMN15323451, study PRJNA562643) | freshwater metagenome | isolation source: river surface water | place: USA:Blue River Watershed | collected 2017-08-18 | reverse complement strand
CGATCTTTGAGTTACAGGTGCGAATGCTGGTCATTAGTAGGACAGCGAGAGACTCTTTTATCAAATCGGTCCGAGGCAGTTTCCGACGGTGATCAAGGCGCGGATAAAGCACCCACGCGGACGCCGTTATACGTCGTGACATGCGCTGGACGCTCTATGCCGAGCGAAGCGACGCGATCACGGCTCGGAGCATCCTACGCCTCGCGTTGGACTTCTCGTAGCCGACGTAGCGACCATTCGACGCGCTTGAGTTGACGTACACGTTGCCGCCCGCAACGTCGATCGTTCCTAGCCAGTCGGCATAGCTGAGATCACCGTACGATCGCTTATTCGGCCAACGGAACACGCCGAGCAGCGCCGGATCGACGTGCTTTCGGACGTAGAAAGTACCTTCCGTCGTATGCACCGCAGTGCGACCTACGGAGATATCTGCGCGATCGGGGTCTGCGCCAGCGGGCATCGCAGGGGATTCGACTTTGGCTTCTTCGGCCTTCCTGACAGGCTTGGCCTTGTGGCGCCAGAGCGCGACGTGGCCGTACACGTCGAGACTGTTCGCGAGCTTGGCGCTATCCCACAACCCCTTCGCGTCGTCGGATGTCTGTCCGCCGTAGCAATCGTTTGCCACGATAGCAGCGTTGAACCTGTCTCGCGCGAACTTCGCAGCGGCCTCGTACAGCGCCAACCCGACACCGGTTCTGCGAGCCTCCGGCTCAACGCGAACGTTGGACACCATCAGAGCCGAAATCGATTGGTCGTCGTGGCGAGAACGCAGTCGTTCGAGGTTGCGAAAACACCCACGATCGAGATCCTCAACATCGATCGTTGTAAGGATGAGTGTGCCGTCTACCCTGCGCCGACCTGCATAGAACACGAACTCCGAGACGAACTCATTCGAGAAGTCGCTCATCGTGACTACGATATCGCTGCCCGTGTTCTCTGACGGCGGAGGCGGGTTCCTGCGTGACGTTCGGCGACTCGGTGCTCTCATGGCTCTGCCGGAGACGGTACGGCTCACTAGCCGTCGCTGTCAACTACCGATCGCAGCCTTGCCAGCCGCGGTGAGTTTCATGTCGATTCCGTCGGTGGATGGCTCGATGAGCCCTCGCGTGTTCAGCGCGTCGAGCGTGCACCACTCGATGCTTCCTCACTGGCCTCGCTCGATGAGGCGCAGCGCACTGAGCATCGTTGACGACACCCTGAGATTATTTCTCGGCGTCATTCGTACACGCCCTGCGAGCGGAGGTACGCAGCCTCGGCGTAGACCTCACGCTCCGCCACCTCGGGATCGCCGCCATTGCGAGCGGCGAGCGCGGCACGCTCGAAGGCGCGGTTCGAGAGGCTTGCGGTCGCATCGGCGACGGGGCAGACCTTCACGCCGCGCGTACGGCGGAACTCGCACACTCGGCACGGGCAACCTGCGCTGTTGATGCACTTGCTCATCGTCGTCTCCTACCTGTTGTACGACGGCCACACGGAGAGTCTTACAAGAAATCGCGCCTACAGCATCTCATCGGTGATCGGCGTCGATGGTCCGAACTGCGCACGCCACTTGTCGAGCATCGCGGCGCCTTTCTCCGTGAGAACGTACACGGTCCCTCGACTGTCACGCGGTAGCCTCTCGGCGATGAGCCCGCGACGCAGCGCCGAGTCTCGCTCACGATGGAGCCGATGCACCGTTACTCCTAACGAGTCCAGCCCATGCTCGGAGTAAAACAGAACGTCCAGCGTCTTGCGGCCGATTCGCATTATCTCATCACGTCGTCTGCGAGCTCTTCGCTGGCAACCTCACGGGAACACTTCGCGCACCAGCACGAACCGCCTGTTCTAGAGAAGATGGAGTACGACTTGCATGCCTTGTGGCCGACGTGGATCGCGTGCTGGATTCTGCCGTCGACGACGTACACGTCTTCACCCATGAATGCTGCGTTCTCGCGGAGAAGTTGGACGCCTTCGCGGAACGATTCAGGTATCGCGCTATTCAACGCCTCTCGCCACGCCCGGACGAGATCCGACTCCTCCCTCGACTTCTCGTCGAAGTTGTAGTGCCTGCCGTAGTAGTACAGTGCCGCTTCAGTCCAGTCTCTCTCGATCAGGCGTCGGAAAACGGAATCGTCGTACTGGGTTGCCCACTGGATATGAATCATCATGGCTGCTCAGCCTCGAACGTCACGTCGATTGAGAATCGCACAGTCTCTCGTCGGAGAACGGCGTCGTTGCCGTCGAGCGTGACGATCTCGACGGAATCGATCTTCTTGTCCGGGTCGGAGAGCGCGAAAGCCGCCATGCTGATCGCCGTCTTTCGCAGCGGCGTCGCCAGCGTCTTGTCGAGGTACCGGACGCTGTACACGCGAACGTTCTCCGGCTTTCGAGCCTCGGCTTCGACCGCGGCCTTCACTGCCATGCGCTCGACGGTTTCGCGCGTGAGAGTGTACACGCCATTGCGGCGAGCTCTGCTCGTGAATCCACACTGCCGCAGACGCTCGATGTTGTTGCGCATCCCGCGAGGGGCTACTTGGATGCGGTCCTCGAACACGTTCATCCGTCCGCCGTTGCACTCCGCAGAAGACAACGAAACACGAGCGGTAGCCAGCGGAATCCACGGCACGAGTAGCATGAGCCGCGCGATAGCTTTCTCGCCAGGCTCGCCGTTCTCTCGCTTGAATACGATGCCTTTTGTGAGATCGTTCTCGATACTCAAGACCCGTCGCTCCTTATTGCTCATGTAGCTAAGCGGCCTGAACCATCCCTCGTCGTCGTCGTCGTCGATTTTGTTGCCGCAGCTCATCTCATGTCATCCCGCTTCACCGTCAACCACATTGTGTCTCTCGCGAGGATTCGACCGGCGCCATCGATCGTCTCGATCGTTGCGTGCGTGTAGGCGCACTCCGGGTGAGCGAGGCGAGCAGCCGCCCACATCGAGGCGACCGTGTAGTCGCGCTTGACGGCACGTTCGGTCGGCCGTTCGGCTCTGCTCTCGTGCACGCAGGCGACGAACTCTCGGTCGTTCCTCTGCATCTCTTCAAGCGGTCACACTAACCATCCTTCTTGCCGTAAGCCGCAGCCTCGGCACGGAGCTTCTTACGAATCTTGCGGCGGCACTCGACCCCCTCGGTGTCATCTTCGCCCGGATCGTCATGGTGACCGCCGAGCCACCACGTCATCGCGATCCAGCAGTCGAGGTGAAAATCGTGCTCCTCGTCGCCAGCGTCGCGTCGCTTGAGCGAGTTCTCGATGCAGGGCTCGCCGCACTCGGTACAGTTCGCGTGGGGCATTACTTCTTCTCCGCTCTGTTCTGCGGCAGCTCGCGACCGGCGTCACGAAGAACACGGTCGAGCGGCGGCAGAACCCACGATTCCAGCCACAACCGCAGCGCATCGAGGTGCGGTTTGCTCGACTCCGCGAGCCTGCCGTCGACGCGGAGGTTAGCCACCGCCTCGGCGATGCCATCGATTCCTTCGGCGGAGATGTATGCGCCCTTGCCTCGCTTACCCCTTGCCATCACTTCACCTCGAAAATCGCGAGTTCCGCCCGCAGTTGATCAGCCTCAGCATCGATTGCTTTGAGGCGTTCGTTGATCTCCTCGGACCGGATGAGACGCCACGCCTCATCGACCGTCATCGGGTGTGTTTCGTAAGAACTGCCGCCGACCATCACCCTGTGCAGCGCAAGCGATACTCCCTCGCGTACCCACGTATCAAGCGAACGATAGCGAGCGTACGCCTCTGCGTATCGGCGTTCCGATAGGAGGTCTGCGATCTCACGGAGACCGCTCGCGTCACGCGCGCCGCTCAGCGAGCCGCTGGCCTCGTCGCTGTCGGCCGTCTCTCGGAGTTCACGAAGCAGCGGAGACGGTTCGTCCGCTGCGGCGATCGATCCCTTCGCCGTCACTTCGGCACCGCACGAAGCCATGCGCGGATCGCTTCGACGCTCTCGGCATCGCTGCCTTGAAGCCCGATCGATGCGGCTGCATGGCGAGCTACTTCGAGATCAGCTCTCGTTCGGCCTGCGAATTCTCGCATTCGACTGAGATCAGCCTCAGCCTTACGCAGCGACTCACGCGCCATCGCATCGTTCTCGATACACTGGCGCAGTCCCGACGCAATCTCGCGATGCTCCGTCGGTCGCGTCGACTTCGGTCGAGCGGCATCGGCACGCTCTCGCGTCTGCGACTTCACCGCCTCGCACGTCTTCTTATGCATCGCCAGTGCGGCTGGTCCGACGAACGAACCTCCGCAGACGCACGGCATGGGCTTACCGCTTCGATTCTGCCACGTACTCATAGCGTCTATGTACGCTCCTCACTGCGCCGCTATTCATCATGCGTCTGCTCGCCGTGGAGATACGCGAGAGCCACCGGCTGCTTGAGCCACACCCGCACGACGCTCTTGTGCGTCACGGCTGCGTCGATCACTACGTCGAAACCAGCCGCGCGGAGCACCGAAGCGTATCGGTTCAGAACGTTCTTGTGGTGCCATGCGTGACCGATGCCGACGCGGCGCGTATCGAGCGGCGTCGGCTCGCTGCGAAGGTCGCTCGCGGTAACGTAGATGCGAAACCCGTTCTCCGGCCGATACCTCACGCGGCCGGTGGATCGCGTCCGTTTGGTCGGGCACTCGTGTTCGCCAGCCGCGACGAGAGAAGCACGGACGATCTCGATGATGGATCGCGGGTCTCTCTTTGCGTACCACTCGCAGAACCCACTAGCGGCGGCATCGTCGGCACTTCTCATAGCATCGTCGAACTCGCGCTGCGACGCGATGATCTCACACACGATTGCGTCTGGATCGTTACCTTCGCCTCGCGATCGGATCAGCTTGACGCACTTGCTCTCGTACGCCGTCCGAAGGTCGATGAGTTCCTGCGTTGTAGCGCTCATCGCTGCGCCTTCTGCCACTCTCGGAACCTCGCGACGTCTTCGCGGTGCTTCGGATCGCTGCACGCCTCCATGATGGTGTCCGAGAGAGCCACCGAAGCCTTCTCATGAGCCTTCTTCGCCGCGTCGAGCGCCTTCTGCGCAGCACGCATCGCTGCCCGCGCTTTCTCGTCGGCCGTGTGAGCATCCACCAGTCGATCATACATCGTCTTGCTCATCACTCGCCTCGCTTGACCGGCCACGCAGGGACGTCGCGCATCGCCTCGTAGTACGACACTACGTCGTTGTCCGTGAGCCATGCGATCGGGTCGAGCCTCCGCGCCATGAGACGCAGGTAACCGGCTCGCGTAACACCGCCAGCAGAGTCCACCAGACCGCGGCGCTCCAGCGCTGCCGCAACTCGCTTCGGTAGCGGCCCGACGTGCGCACCGCGGGCCACGTCGAAGAGGAGCGCGAACCACTCGTCGGTCACGTGGCCGAGGTTCCGATTCTACGCCATCACTCTCGCGTGAGACCGCGCATCCGATCGCTTGCGCCGCGCGAGTCCGACTCCGTTTCGCCCGCCCATCGATACCTCCTACAGCCCGAGCCGCAGCGCGGTCCAGTCGCGACGCGCAAGCGCATCGAGCGCCGCGTCGTAGTTCTCTCGCGTCCAGTTGATCGGACGCAGCAGGATCACGTCGGAACCGCGAAAACGTTTCGGCAGTGCGCCGCAGCGCCGCTGGAACTCAGCCTCGCTGAACCGCGTGGCGAGTTCCTTGATGCCGTCGCCTTCGAGCGTGTGACTGCCGGTGACGGAGCCTCGCGCGAGAAGCTCTCGCAGCGCAGACCCCGTGATCGACCACACACCGCCGAGTTGCGTCACGTAGAAACGCATCACGGCACCACGTCCACTTCACAACCACTCTGCTCGAACGCGAGCGCCATCTCCAGCGCATAGAAGTCGCTGTACATATCCTCAGACGTGTACCATCCGCGCGCGTCGCGAGCCTTGAGGATCTCTGCGCATTTCCACGAGTTCCAGCCTGTCTTGCGCATCACTGGACTATGCGGCGAGTGCCACGATCCGCCGAACCGCTTGACGATGTAGCGCGCCATCACTCCTCCACGTCGACTTCGCAGCCGCTTTGCTCGAACGCGCTTGCGATCCTAAGCGCGTCGCCGATGCTCACCCGGCCAGAGACGTAGCTGCCGTCGCTGTTGCGCGCCCTCTGGATCGCACCGACTTCGAGGATGCCCCACCCGAGCGAACGGCGCAGCGCTCCGCTAGCGGAGTACCACCCGTACCCGAACTTCTTGACGATGAACCTTGCCATCACGGTCCTCGCTTCGAGCTCTCGACGAACAGCACGACCTTGCCGCGCGAGTCACGCACGCGGTAGTCGCCGTCGAAGTTGCGCGCGAGGCGTCTCGCCTGCCACTCCGCAATCTCAATCAACGCCATTGCAGCGTCGTGCCGAGCTACTTCGGCTGCCACTTCACTCTGGACGTCCAGTATGCTCATCGTGCTCATGGTCTTCGTACGCGCCTTGCGATGCCTTTCTTTCGCGGAATCGGTCACTCGGGCGGCAGCGTTACGAGGTCGACGCGTCCCGCGAGCCGTTCGAGTTCGGGGAGCTACGCCGCGACAGCAGCCTCTCGCAGACGGCCAGCGAACATCCACCATGCGCGCTGGTTCGCCGTGTCCGCGAGCACGGCGATGATCGAGCCACGCAGGGCGTGGAGCGCGAAAGTGGCGTCGATGCTGCCGCGGTGTTCGTGCTCCAGCACGGCTCTCGCGGCTTCGGTGAGCGCGTCCGCCCGCGCAGCGCCGTCGATCGCACGCTGCTCGACTTCTCGGAACGTTTCCTCTGTGCCAGTCTTGATGCCCATGCTCTGCCTCGCTCTCGTTACACCACGATTAGTTCGACGCCGCTGCCAGAGCGGCGCACGATGCCCTTCTTCATGAGCGAGCCTGCCACGCGCCACCAGCCTGCTGCGCTGCGTCCCGCGACGCGGTTGCCTCCGGGGTGGAGTTCGTAATGCTTGTGCGCCGCACGCAACCGCTCGACCATGCGAGCCTGCTGCTCGGTAAGCGGCACGACGACGCCGCGGACGTTCGTGATCTTGACCGCCATCACCACACCTCCGACTTGATCAGCACCGGCCCGGTTGTTCGGTACGGCGGTTCGCATAGGTCTTGATGCCTACAGCTACCTAGCGCGCCCGACACCATCGAAGGCGATATGGCGAGTCCGAGAGACGCACGGCGGATTCTCGCGACTCCACGTCGCGCCGTCGGTCGAGAAAACGGTCTCGAAGCCGTCGGCGACGTGCCTCACGGCCGCTACGACGCCGCACCGGCAGCATGCGTGGCGCGATGACTCGCAGAGCCGCGAGGTAGCGTACTGGCGAGACCATTGATGGTGCATTTCTTCGCTCACGTCGTTCCCCGTTCAGTCGGCTTCGTCAGCTTCATCAGCTTCGTACTCCGCGGCCGTTTCTGCGTCTGCCGCATCGCCAGCCATGCGCCCGAGTTCCTCAAGCCACGAGTCGTCGGGCATCGCATCGATCTCCGCACGCCGAACTGCCCCCTTGAACTGCGCCGACGCGCGGCATCGCTTGCAGTCAACGAGGTGCAGCCGCGTGGTGAGGCGCAGCGTCTTGCTGTCCGTGCCGCACGCGGCGGTCTTCTTGACGCGAAAGTGTTTCACCGTGGGCCTACCTCTCTTCGGCGCAAAGCACGGGATGAAATCCGCAGTCGACCATTCGAGCGTCGCTCGCGTACTTCGAGTCTGGAGCAGGTTCGATGCCGAAGCGGCGCCTGCACTCCTCGCGGCCCTCTGGAGTGAGCCACGCGCCGAGTTCGCGGTACACCGTCGTGTGGCAGGAGTGCCGGTTGTACGACGAGTGCATCGCGAGCTTCGTGCCGACGAGTCCGCGTGCGCGGAGCGCCCGATACGCGACCTTGTTCGGGCGGAAACACACGGGCTCGTGGCGCCAGTTCCAGCCAGCGAGGAGGCCGAGCGCCTTGATCATGTTCGGGGTGAGGTTGCTCATGACGTCTATGGTACGCCGATCACGCAGCGGTTCTTTCGCGGACGGCGCCGATTTCTGCTACGCCCGAAGAAGCGCGTGGACGCCGAACGCTCCGGGTGTGCCGTACCACGACCGCTCTACGCCGTTGACGACGATGCGCGACACTTCATCACAGAGCGATACGGTCGCTCCGAGACGTCGCAGTTCGTATGCGATCACGTCACGTTCATCGTCGACGGTGCTGACGCCGCCTCGGCCTTCGACCTCGAACCGCTCAACGTTGATCTCCCGCGGATCATCTCCGAGCGCCTCGCACGCGGCGTCGAGGCTCGCGAACACTTCGTGGCGATGAGCGCCAGCGACGGCCATCGCGATGCCAGTCGAGAGTTCGATGCGGACGGAGTTCCCGTCGACGCCGTATGTGATGCTTCGGATCATGTTCGTTCCTCCTGTTGCGAGGTTCACGCCGCCGCGATGATCTCGCGTTCGCGAGCCTCTGCGTCACCGAGGAGCGCGACGCGGTCGCCCACGCCGATCACGCCGGTTACAGCGGCGTTGGTGATCGCGAACTTCGCACGCTCGACGTCGCGCAGCGTGGTTGCGGCGGTGATCGAGGCACGGATGATCGAGGCAGCTTTCTTGCTCATGTTCGGCTCCAGTTACTTGTGATACGTCGCTCGCCGCGGTTGTCTTGCGCGACCGTCGCCGATTTTGCCTACCGCTCCGACGGCGGCGTCGCGAGGTACTCGACGGCGAACTCCTTCGCCTTGCGAAGCAGCCTATCCTGCCCGATGGGGCGTCCGCCGCAGAACACCATGTACGTGTACTCGGGACTGGGGTTGTGGTGGTTGCCGCACTTCGCGTACGGGTAACCGTCAAGCCTTCGCCGAACGCTGATGCCCTGCGCGGCGAGAGCAGCGCTGATCTTGACCTCGGTGACGCTTCCGATGGGCGGGAGAGAGTCCATGTTCGTGCTCCTGAATGTTCTACGTCGACCGCGGAGAAGTTCTCACGCGGCCGTCGCCGATTTCACCGAACGCCGACCGGGCGGCATCCGCGCGGAAAACCGAAGCGCGTCGCCTCGTCGGCCGTGATGCTGTACGGGCTGGTCTCGCGCGTCTCCAGTTGACCGTCGCACACGACGATGGACTTCTGGTTCACGCGGACGATGGTCCCGCCGTAGGCGAGCGCCATGCCTTCGTGGGCGGGCATCGTCGCGAACTGCGTACCTCCGGGCCGAAGCGCGACGGAGACGCGGAACAGAGGCGACTCGGGATCGTGCTTGTACATGACCGCTCCTCTCTCACTCGCCAGCGTCGAGCGCCAGCGTGGCCTTCGCGTCGAGCGCCATCGGCGACCCGAGCGTGACGGTGCACCCCGCATCACGCCCGCAGAAGATGGAGTGCGCGACCATCGCGTACCCATCGGGCACCGTCACGAGAGCATCGGGCGCAGTGCCGCCCATTTCGCGCGGCGTCTGCGCCGACGGCGGGAGGTCGCACCTCTCGCCCGTCGCGAGCCGCACGGCCACGTACTGCGTGCGGGAGCCGCCGTCCCAGAAGGTTCCGCCGACGTAGACGCGGTTGCCGTCAGCGACGCTCACCTTACGGCCACGCCACTCTGGAAAGGCGATCTTCGCGATGTCGCGGGGCGTGATGGTCTTCGTGCGGGTCGTCATGGTCGCTCTCCAGTGTCGGGCGTCGTCGCCCTTGTTGCTGGTGATACGATGAGCACGCCGCGGTTCTTTCATGCATCATGCGCTTTCTCGAAACACCGCGGAATGCAGCGCTACGGAACATTCTATCGCCGCCTCGAAAGAAACGGCGAGGCATCGACGTAGAACAGCCATCATGAAGACACTCAAGCCGACCCTCGCCCATCTCGCATACCTCGCCGAAGCGGGGACCGCCGTCCGAGACTTCGCTGACCGCGAGCGTGCGATCATCGCACGCGTCGAAAAGGCGATCGCCGACGGCGAGCGCGATCTCATGGCGCTGCGCGCCGAGGCGCATGCCGCCGTCAGAAAGGAGTGGACGCCCGCCGAAGAAGCCGAGGCCCGCGAGATCATGGCAGCGGAGATCGCGGCGGGGCGATGATTCCAACAGCGACCTACACCGCAATCGTCGGCGCCGTCATCGCGCAGTACCGCGATCGGCTCGGCGAGATGACGCAGGCCGAGTGCGCGAAGCGCATGAGCCTCGCGCCGAGTACGTGGTCGCGCATCGAGCATGGAACGTCGGCGCTGACGATCGTGCAACTCGCTCGCTTCTGCGACGTCATCGGCTTCGGACGGGTGGGCAGGCAACGGGCCGTCAAGCCACAAGAGATCCTCGGCGTCGCGGAGCGAGCGGCGACCACGATGCGCGAGAAAGGGGTTCGAGTGCCCATCGAACCGATCAAAGGCGCGGGATTCATATCGATCGCAGACATTGAGATCGAAACGTTCGTGAAAGCAGCATACGAAGCGGAGGATGCACCGTGAGCTAGAAGATCGAAAGGTTTATGCTTCGACACCAGTTCGAGGATCTCATCCTCGCGCAAGCGCACAACGCGATCAACACGGCAGCCGAGCTAGCGTGCGCGGCGTACGGGCGACGATCGATGGGAATGCTGCTGAACATCGGGCAGGTTCTCGTCGCCGCCGCGAACGGCCAGTGGGAATCGGCTGCGGACTCGCTCCGAAAGGCCGCAGAGGCAGACGACCGCGGCCGTTGAATACGTCGCGCTCGCTCATCGTACAAGAAAACATGAGCGAACGTCGCGATGGAGTGAGGTTTCGGGACCGATGCGGAACGGTGACCGTTCTAGCGGACGGCGAGTTCTGCAACGTGCCGATCTCCGTGACGATAGGCGGCAGAACGTTCGACACCGCGACATCGTGCGTCGAGTCCATCAGGATCGTCCACGGGACGCCTATCCCGACGTCTCTGGCCGACGCCCTCGACGTGCTGCGTACTCTGGTCGGGCGAGCGTGCGACGGCGACGCTGACGCCCATGCGGAGATCGCTAGCGTCCATGCGGAGATCGTGGACTCCGGCAACGCCGACGCGAATGCTGAGGCGATGGTCTCTCTGGCGATGCTGCCCGACGGCGGACAGTGAAATCACCAGAAAAGGCAAGCGGACGCACTATGGCCCGACGAAGGAAACGCGCGCGATGAGACTCGAACGTCTGAAGGTGAAGGGATTCCGGTGCGTCAAGGACTGCGAGATCGACTTTCCAAATGGTCTGCCGCTCGTTCTGATCGGCGAGAACGCAACGGGCAAGAGCACCATCATCGACGCCGCAGCGATGGTCTGCGCGGTGGCGAGCGGCGAAATCGATCGCGCGATCCTTGACCGTGGCGGCTGGGGGACTGTAGCGCGAGGTGGAATCGGTGGAGAGGTGGAGTTCGTTGCTAGATTTGCAACGGATCTACATGACATCGGAGCAGTGGGATGTCCGGTCGAGTACACAATCCGGCTGGGTCACAAGCGTGGTGCTCCCGCGGTAATCGACGAAGAGATCAAAACCTATGCGCTCGCGAACGATCACGACCCGATTCTCATACTCAAGGGCGGCGTATCTCGGTGGCTGCGCGACGCTCGCACTGGCGCGACAGAAGCCGTGCCGATGCCGTGCTCCGGCGATCCTCTTCGGGTTCGACCGGTGCTCGCCGATGTTGCCGACGGCACCATGTTTCCAACTGCGTTTCGCGTTCGAGAGGCGTTGAGCAGCATCGCAGTTCATCGGGCGTTCGCCTTCGGCATTCATACCGAGCGCGTTAACCACGCCGAGCGGATCGAACGATCAGCCATCGATCTCATCGTCTCGCTCCATGCGCTGTCCAAGGATGATCGCATCTGGCGTGCTTTCACGGCTGATCTTCGCGCGGTATTCCCGTGGTGCGCGTCGATGGAATTCCAGACGGGGATCGATTGTGACGCCATCGAGCTCCGATGGTTCGACTCGCGATCAGGCTCAAGTCTCGGCCTCGACGACATGAGCGAAGGCATGCGCGTCTACCTCGCTCTTCTCGCTGCGCTGCATGACCCATCACCCCATGCGCTCATGGCGTTTGATGAGCCGGTTAGCGGCCTTCATCCGCATACGATCCGTCGCCTAGTGAAGACAATCGAATCGCGTTCAGAGCAAAATCCCGTCATCGTCGCGACACACGCGGATCGATTCCTCGACTATCTCGAATACCCTGCCGAGTCTATCAGGATCATCCGCATCTCGGAGCACGATGGCGTCGTCGTCGAGAAGATCGATTCCGATCTCATGGCATCGTGGCTGCGCGACTACTCGCTCTCCGATCTCCGCTCGAAAGAAATTCTAGAAGCGCCATAGAGGGGGAGCATGGTCAATCATCTCATGATTACAGTCACCAACCGCAACGGCAGACGCGTCGAGGAAACGACGGTCGGGGTGGTCAAGATCGGACGAGATGACGATTGCGAGGTTCGGATTTCTGACGACCCGACGGTAGCGCGCAAGCACGCCGTTATCGATCTCTCCGGTAATGGCGACTGCACGATCACTGGCATCGGCGGCATGATCACGGTCAACGGGAATTACGTCGACAAGTCAATTCTCATCGCCGGAGACGTAGTGACGGTCGGCAGAACGACGATCGGGATCGCCAAGATCACTGCCGCAGCACCACAAGTAATGCGGCCTCCACCGATGCCGCCCTCCGTACCGATGCCCGCGGCGAAAGCGCAGCAGCGCATCGTTCCTCCACCGCCTCGGCGCCCGTCCGTGGCAGCGGTCAACCCGGTCGTTTCGGCGGCGCGCAGGCTTGTGGCACGCCTCGTCCGCGCGGCGCTCGCGATCGAGCGTGAGGAGCCGTGAGGAGCAATCGTCAGACCGGTGACGCACGCGGCTGCGTGTGCGGTTTCTGCGGCTCGCCGACGGTCGAGCGTCGCTTCGTCGCTGGCAACACCGAAGACAAGCATTTCCAGACGTGGTGGACGTCGGATGCCCACAACGCACCGTGCGGGGCGCCGTGCATCGGCGGAGGCGTCGAGGCGCGCATGGTCAACGGCGTAGCGACGTTCGACCACGCACACCGCGTCGCACGATGCGGCGCAATCTCATGCTCTGGAGGTTCTCGATGCATTACGTAATCAGGTTCTCCGACGGGATGTACAACAGGGACTATGGCTTCGACGTGCCGTTGCGTGACGCCGATCGATACGACACGCGCGAAGAAGCCGAGAGGGTTCTGAGCGGAGACGGCATCGGTGGCAGTGGCGGGCTCTGCGACGGCGAGATCATCGAAGCTCCTGCCGCACTCGAAGGGAACGACGACGTCGAACTACTGCGGTACGAGCGCGATCTTCTGCTCGAAGAGCTCCGCGCCATCGCGAACGATCACAACGGAGGCTTTGCGGCGCTGGAGCGCGTGCGCAAGGCAGTGTGGCGGTTCGAGTCAGAGATGCGCGGCGAGCGATGATGCGCGATCGATACGTCTATAACAGCAAGGCCGAGGAGTTCGCGAAGCGGCTGGACGACGGGTCGGTCAACCTACTTTGCATCGATCCGCCGTTCTTCGGCGTAGTAGCCGACGAGTGGGACAACCAGTGGAGCAGCGTTCAAGAGTTCGTCCGGTGGTTCGCGGTGGATATCCTCGGCGCCTTTCGCGCGAAGTTGCACTCTCACGGATCGGTGGTCTTCTTCGGTGGCATCGGCTCCCACGGCAAGCGACCGTTCTTCAACGTTTTGGACGCGATCGAGTCGCCGCAGTCGTCGCTGAACCTCACCTACCGCAACATCGTGACGTGGAAGAAACGACGTGCGTACGGCAAGTCGCACGACTACCTTTTCGCGCGCGAGGAGATCGCTTGGTACTCGGCCTCTGCTGCGCGAACGGAGGTAACGTTCAACATCCCGCTGCTCGACGTAAAACGCGGCTACGCAGGATTTAACTCCAAGTACCCGGCGAAGTCGGAGTTCAAGCGCGTCTCGAACGTATGGGATGATATCCCAGAGTTGATGCACCCCGAACGGTCGTGCCAGAAACCGCTCAGACTGATGGATCGCATCATCCAGACGCATTCCAATCCCGGCGATCTCGTGGTCGATTGCTTCGCCGGGTGGGGTTCCACCGGCATTTCGGCGGTTCAGAACGCCCGTGACTTCGTCGGCTGCGAAATGGGCTCGAAGAAAGAACCACGCGCAGCCGACGATGCGAACGATAGAGTCATGGCTGCGTACGAAGATCGGCAGGCTTTCAGGAAACTATCAGAGCGGTTGAAGGAGTCTGGCAGTGGAAAGTAATACATGGCGTCTCGTCTGCGAAGACGGGACGATTCAGTCGGTGAACGTGGTCGTGTACGACGGCATGTTCGTCGCCAGCGTGGACGGCAAAGCTGCCGTGTCCTCGGCGGTATCCGCTCGCGTGGCAGTTCTCAGAGTCGCTCCCCGGTGGCCGGTCGTCGAGATCCTCGCTCCGGGCGAGAAATCGCGCTCCGAGCTGATCGATGCCATCGCGGAGATGCTCACTGTTCGATCGGACGAGTCGCGGTCTCTCGCAGCTACACGAACCGTGTTCGATGATCGTGCGCCGATAGAACGTCACGCTGCGCGCGAGCTATCGCGTGCGGCGAACGACGTAAGGCGACTCGCGTCGGCGAAGTAGTCTCGACAACTGCTCCGCTACCTGCGTCCCGGCAGCGCCACAACGGCTATCGTCACGCCGCATAGAACGGCTTCTGGTTGGCCGTCTTGCCGTATCCGGGCGCCGCGCTCGCAACGGCATAGAAACGCTGGTACTCTTCGTCTGACACGTACGCCCACCAGCCATTGCACGCGATCTTCTGGTACGTCGGATCGTCGCTCATCGCGGCGTGCCACTCGGGGAACGCGCTTGCGACGATGCGGACGTGAACGTCGGACGAAGAGTTGCGGGTATTCATGGAGGGCTCCGTGCTGTTGTACGCCGCTCGCGTCACCGTTTCTTCGCCGAGACACGGAGAAAACACGCCAGTCGGCAGAAATGACGTCGCGTGGAAAGAACTCTGGCCAGCGGCACGTATCATCGCCATGACCATCAAGTGCTCATGCCGCGGCTGCGGCGAAACGTGGTCTCTCGCAGAGTCGAAGTCGCCGAACAGCGACGAACTGCGCGACGTCATCGATCGGGCGGTCGCTTCTGGCGATGCGCTGGAAGTCGACGCCGCAGATCGGTACGTGTCGGAAATGGCAAAGTTCCGAGCACGCGAAGACGGATGGGGATTCCTCTTCGACGGCGCTGCTGTGTGCCCGGAGCACAACATGCCGCGTGGCGGGTTCAGAGCGTTCTGCGTCCAGTGCGGCCATCCCGGCTGCCATGCGACGCACCTGCGTCACTTCCATGTAAAACACAACACGATGGAGAATGCGGACGACAGCGCATCCCACCACGCGCTCTACGACGGAGAATGGGGGCTCGCTGCCGACAAGTCTCTGCGATGCCCTACCCACTCGCCTATCGCTGGACGCATCGTCGTCGAGACCACGATGATCGACGAGTTCTCGGCGTATCACGCGGTCACCGCCGCAGGGCGCATCGAGATCGCGCCAGAATCGTTCGCAACGGCGCGGTCGATGCGCGGCAAGCGCATCCGCATCACCATCGAGGTGATCGACTAGATGGTCGTCGTTCCGCCTTACAGCGGAGCGTGCCGCATCGTCGAGAGGCTGCTCGCGGTGGGCAGACTCACGCGTCCGACGCTCGACGATAACGGTCTCTGGTGCGCGTCCATCGACACCACGAGCGGACGTGTCACGGCGCATGGCATCGACCCGATCCAGTGCCTTGCGAACCTGCACAAGAAGGCCATCCCGGGCGCTTCGTTGTGGATCAAGTAAGAATATCGAGCCGACCTGCGTAGGATAATCACGACGCCACACGGCGCCGAGGAGATGACCATGCGAGAGCAAATGCCGGGTACGCAGTATGTTCGAGCCGACGATGTCCGCGTCGGAGACACTGCCGTCGAGGCCGATGGCTATCCGCTGCCCGTGATCGAGGTTCGGCGTGAGCGAGGATGCGTCGTGATCGTGTGCCGCTGCGACGGACCTATCCGTGGCACTCCGTCTTGCCGTGTGCGTCCTTCGACGATGGTTCGCATCGAAACGAGAAAGGCGTGATAGTGACTACCGCCGAACACCGACTCGCGCTCGAAACCACGCACCTCCCCGCCGACGTGATGGCAGTGACGGAGGAGATGGTTCGCGCGGAGATGATCCGCTCGGACGAACTCCGCTACCGGCACCGCGACGAAGCGGCGGCGGCTCGCGTGCAGCGGAACGCGGCGATGTACGTAGTTCGCGCAACGGCTGCCGGTCACCCGAAGGCGCAGCGACTCGCGCTGGCAGTAGTGGCCGACCGATGATCCGCGACGACCGGACCGATCACGACAAAGCGATCCTCGCAAGTGGAGGCGCGCGACTCGGCGGAGAGCGATGGGGTGGTGTCGTCGCCGCGCATTACGACGTGGACGACTGCGCCGTAACCTTGTCGTGGCACCGCGGCGTGTGGAGCGTCACGAACTACTCGCGCGGCGGCAGCGGCCATACGACCGAGCATGCGTCTCGCGCAGAAGCGTGGGATGCGTACCAGCGCGAGAACAGCGAAGACTAGCTGACCGCGGCTGCGGCGTGGATGAGCATGCCGCACGCGCGACACTTCTGCACGGTGCCAGTACGGCGCTCCTCGCGCGCAGCGGCGCGAAAGTCGAAGCCATAGTGGCGACACGTCTCGACGTCGCGAGCGGCTGTTGTCTTACGCGTGTCGCGCATCACGGATCACCGTTGACCGAGTACATGCCGCGCTTCTGGTCCGTCTCCGCGCCGCGCTGGGGACGATCGAACACTTCGTTTACGCACTTACGCCACGTCTCCGCATCGACACCCTCGGGCGGAGGCTCGCCCCGGCCCATGAGGTTGAGCCGTCGGAACCATCCGCCCAAAACGATATCGCGCAGCACCATCTCCGGCGTGCGCGTCTCGGGCCACGGAACGTTCGGGTAGTACGGCTCCGACGCCTCGTCGGCAGAGCGACGTCGCACCGGCTTCGAGACACCGACCGCGACGCGAGCAGCGAGGAGTACGCAGCCCGGAGCGTGCCAGTCTTCGTCGATCTCCTCGGCGCAGCCCCACCAGCACGCGTTGCACTCGGGGCACTGTACCGTCTGGTCCGCGGCTTCGTAGCAGTACGGCAGCGCGTGGATGAGCAGCGCGCGATAGTCGTGCGGCGGGTTCGCAGCACGCTCGCGCGCCTCGATTGCCCACGGTGAACACTTCGGGCACGGGATGATGCTGAGCCCGATCTTGTCACCGCTTGCGAGACAATCTCGCGCGAAGTCCCAGTCCACGCAGCCCTTGAACTCGCAGAACTCGCACCCGTCGCCGGAGACGCTCATGGTTAGCGGGCAGGATGGAGGTTGTCGAGGTCGCGACGGAGCACGGCGCCACGGACTTCTGCGGCGCGCTGAATGCCTTGCAGTTCACGCCCGAGCGACTCGCCCGTACTCGCCCACCCCGCGTCGTTCTGGCATCGCGGCACGAGACCGTCGGCGATCGCTCCGACGGAGTCGGCTACGCGCTCGAACGTGGTACCGAGGGCGATGCCAGAGTCCGCAAGTGCGCGAGCGAGCGCGACGAGGGCACCGCGGACTCCTCCCACGGCAGCGTGAGCGACGCACTGGTCGGCGCCGCGGCTCTCGTACGACGCGAGCGCATCGTTCAGCCCGCTCGTCGCGGTCGAGAGCCCGGTGAGCGCCAGATCGACGACTGCTCGCGCGGGCTGAGGAACGATCGCGTCGACGATGAGGCGAGCAGCGGGGATCGCCCACGCCACGGTGTCGATCACGAGGTGCGCCGTGTCGGTCCACGACGAGACCCGCGTCGGATCGCTCGGTGACGGGCGAGGAGACGGGCATGCGGTGAGGGTGAGAGCGAGGGCGAAGATGACGAGCGCGAGGGGCGTGACTCGGCGCCGCTGCGCTGGCTCGATGATGCTCGCCGAACGACACGGACTGCTGGTGATGGTTGTCATGCGCCGGAGGCTAGCGCATTGTCTCACGTCTTGTCACGCGACAATTAAGAATTTTCGGCGACGTCCGACGGAGCTAGCGCAACGATCGACTCACGCTCCGACGCAGGAGCCACTTCGACGGGGACGCTCGATTGCACGAGAGCCTTGAGCCGCTCGATTTCTGCGTCCCGAGGATCGACGACGATCTCGCCGCCGATGGGTGGCTTGATCGTACCCGGTTCGTCGCGGAAGCGTGCGTGCCCGTACCAGTGCATCGCTCGGACGATCTTGCCGTAGCGAGGATCGTCTGCGGACGATGACGGCAGTTGCGCCACGATTTGCGACGCGACGGTTTGAGATGCCGCGAACAGCGCGGCGAGAGCGGCCACGAGAGGTCGGTACCGCTCTGGGAGGAGGGCTGCGATGGCGGAGAGTAGGTCGTGCATAGGAGCACGATAACACGACGTCGCCGAGAAATGCGATAGGCTCCCGTTGACGCCTCACCGAGCCGCTTCAGGAAAGCCCCGTCAGCGAATCACGCGGGAACGCGCGGGCCACCGCCCCGCGGCTACAGCATCGTGGGGGGGGGGGCGGAGACTCAATGCCGCACGCGACGCGTGAATAGACGGCGCATTTGTTACGTATTGCAAGCGTGCCACACATCTCCCGCGAAACGCAGGCTCGCATCGTCGCCCAGCTTGTCAATGGGTCGGGCATCAGGGCTACCGAACGGCTAACTTCAGCGAGTTGCGCCACCATCAACACGTACTTGCTGCGCTTCGGCAACGGGTGCGAACGGCTCCACGACAAGTTGATTCGCGACGTAAATACGCCGCTTATCGAAATGGACGAGATGTGGACGTTTGTCGGCAAAAAACAAGCTAAAATCACGAGCAGCGACCCTCAAGAATTCGGAGACCAGTATACGTACGTTGCCATCGACGGAGTGAACCGCATCGTCCTGTCATACCTCACAGGCAAAAAGAACGATGCCTCTACGAATATGTTCGCGTCGGACCTTCGGCGACGCGTACTGGGCTCTCCGCAGATCACAACAGACGGATACGAGGCGTACATCGAAGCCGTTCAACAGGCATTCGGAACGCAAGTGAAATACGGCCAGTCAGTCAAGCATTACACTATGACGCAAGGCGATATCACGCGCCGATACGACACGGGCGTGCTCGGAGGAAACCGCCTCGTTCCTATAATCGGAGACCCCGACAAGTCGAAGATGAGCACGGCAAAGGTCGAGCGAAACAACCTCACGATGAGGACTTGGATTCGCAGGCTCACTAGGATGTCAAGTTCGTTCTCAAGGCGGGCGATGCAGTTGCGCGCCGCAATCTCGCTACACTTCGCATACTACAACTTCTGTCACGTCCATGCCTCGCTGAAATCTACGCCAGCGATGAGCGGTCGCATTACAGACCATGTGTGGACGATCGAGGAACTGCTCGACGCGGCCGACGCCGCGCTTCTTGAGTCTGGCGATGAGTTCCCGAGGAACGCAGGGTCGGTCAGGCGTAGCGAGGCGAGGCTTGTAAGAAAGTCCGAGAATGCAGGCGCGGCCAAGGCAATCGTCATCGCAAGTGACACAACGCCTCCGGTAGTCGAGATCGTGCGCGGGGCGAACGATACAGCGACATTGAGCACCCTACCGACGATCGACGCAAAACAAGTCGATGGGCCGTCGCAGTACAGACGCGGCGACGACGTCGCTACGCTACTGCAAGTAGTATCGTACATCGGTTGCGCAGCGGACGACACGAGCATCTCCTCTGACACGCGTGAAGCACTCCGAAGGGCTGCGCACTGTTTGTCGTTGCACGCCATGTCGCTCGCGCGCTAGCGCATCGCGCCGACGCGGCAATGCCAGTTCGCGTCATCTTCGGGTTGGTCTGGCGCAGAACGGCGTGTGCCGCGAAGGTTGTTCGTAGTAGCGATGGCACGCATCGACAACCGCCGCTGGTGGTTGTCGATCGGAATAGTGCTAGCCGAAGCGAACGATTCGTGTACCATCGTTGCGATGGACCCTCTTCTGCTCACGTACGGCCAGCGCAACTATCGTTCCGCTGGCGATCCGGGTATCGCGACCGGACGTGTCACCGTAACGACTGCCGGTCTCTCCCCAGACAACACGATGCGAGCATCTCTTTATGAAGACGGCGGCGGTCTTCGTGGCATGTTCTCGCTGCCGGTAGAGCGCGGCATCGCATCGGCGAGCGTTCCCGCGGGACGCTACACGCTCGAAGTCTCGATTACCGGCGAGAACGTACAAGGCGTCGAGAATCCGGATGTCGGGCGATCAGTGCCTACACGAACTGCCACGTTCACTACTCCTGTCGCGGTGTCCGCTGGCGGCGAGATCACGTACGTCGCCGGTCCGAACGGGGTGACGGCGGCGATGCCGATCGCCGGAACAGAAACGATCGGCCCGAACCCACACAGCCCCGCGCCGCCGTGCCCGAACGGAGGCAACCGCACGCCGTGGGGAACGTGCGAGTCGCCCACGTCGTCGCTGCAAGAGGCGCAACGTCAAGCCACCTCCGAGGCTGCGATGGCGTCTGTCGCGCCGCAGACTACCGCCGAAACTCCGCGCTTCGTTCTCCCGTCCGGCGTCGGCCGCATCTTCGTCCGCGGTATCCCCGATGGACTGAAAGCGGCGATCGTTCGCGGCGGCACGGAGATGGCACTCTCTCGCAGTGACGACGGTTCGATGTTCGCGAACGTTCCTGCCGGTTCGGCGTCGCTCTCCGTGTGGCGTGAGACATTCGTCGTGCCGAGGATCGTGCGCAGCGAAGAGCAGTCGTTCCCCGTGTCGATCGGAGACGGATACAACACGACGTACAACTACTCGCCGACAGGGCTCACTCTCGTGAACCGCGAGCTTTCGTACGGACGATCTGCGGTCAGCAGCAGTCGCGTCGTCGCTGGTATCGCCGTGATCGCTGGCGCCATCGCGCTCGGCTACTACGCGTCACGGCAGGCCGACTAGCGTGACGTGGAGCATCACCAGCGCGCGTGCTAGCGCAATCTTTCGCGAGGAGCGCCGACGTTTCGCCGCGGTCTATCCGCACGTCGCGAAGGCCACGCTCGAAATAGTCAACGCGCAGTGCCTCGGCGACGGGGCGTGCGAGCGACGAGACCTCGCGAGGTGCTACCCGCCTACTTGCGAGGTTCAGATACTCCGTCGCGCGCTCACGTCGGAGGCGAGGGTGCGCGGATTGCTCCGCCATGAGCTCGGCCATGCAGCCGATCGCTCGTGGACACGCAAGGGACGAGAGCAGCGGGCGGACGATATCGTCGAGCGAGTGACCGGCCATCGCGTGTATTACGATGCAGACGACGTGCAGACGACTCGTCGTGGCGTGTACCCGCGCCCGAAGCGACTTCGGCCCTAGCGGCACTCGACCAGCACGACGTCCGAGTTGCTCCACTCGTAGCAGTACCTCGCGCCGTCGATCGTAGCGGCGATGCCAACGCGAACCGCGTCGCCGCCATAGCCCCACTCCGTACGCTCGATTAGCACGCGATATGCCGGTGCTGCTTCAGCCGGAGCATCGACCACGAAACCGACGCCCGGAACCGCGAAACGGCGCAGCGTACGACCGTCTGGCAGCGCCATCGACACACCGTGCCAGCCTCGGACGGAAACGTTCGTGAGTTCGCACCAGAAGGGGCGGCGCTTCCGCACCGGACGCGCACTAACATCGACGGATGCGTCCTGTTTGACGTCGGCATCGGGCGATACCGTCGTCTGCATGTATCGGAACCGGCTAGGCGTCGCCACGGGCTCGCCGACGTGCGAAGCCAGCATCGCGTGAGACGCGTAGGCCGAGGCTGCGACAACGAACGCGACGAAGAAACGCGCCATACTCACTGCAACCCCATCCTCTTCGCGCGACGAACGATCCACGTATCGCGATATCGTACGGCGTCGTCATATGTCGTCATGTGAGGGTGCGGATCTCCAGCGTCGATTGTCTGGCCGATTGCGTGCAGAGCCCACACGAACTTCGGCGGCAGCGATGCAGGGCGCTCGCACTCGACGGCGGTCATAGCCTCATCGCCGTAGTACCCCGGACACTCCAGCCTGAACCACCGCTCCTCTTCTGGCATCGCTCCTGCCGGATACACGCCATCGATGATGCGCGAGAGGCAAGCGTAGCCGTAGTTGCAGTCCCACACATCGCCACGGTTCTCTCGCAGTCCATCGACAAGCCTCTCGAACGTACCTGCGCCGCCGAAGTCAACGACTACGCTACCGTCGCCGTCCGGTTCTCGACTGTTGATACGCACCATCACGCAGACCCACGAGAAGGTCAGCGGCTCGAACTCCGGTCGCGGATCGACTTCACGTCCGCAGGCAACGCAGCACCTCTTGTCGCCGTCGAAGAACGTTTCGCCAGCGTCGATCGGACCACGGACGAACACCTCGTTCGCGCATCCATACCCAAAACACTCGAACAGTTCTTCGGTCTCATCGTACACGATGCTCTCGCTCGAACCGTCCGGTTCGATCCATGCCTATCCGGTTGCCACACCCGCCAGCGCCGGGTCGTGTAGGTGCGGGTGCGCAGCCGACTCGCGGGTTTGTTTCTGCGTGATCCGCGCCTCGCGCGTATGACGCATCGCGTCTATCCACCGGCAGTTCCGCTGCCATCCGGTGACTTCCGTGGCCGACCCGGCTTCCGTGGCGTGGGCGTCGGAGCGGGCGCGAGGAGCGACTGCACGTCCACGCCGAACCCCAT
>JACCDY010517560.1_pt1 | contig 22662 bp, 23 predicted proteins | sample 7446391 | NCBI WGS metagenome assembly JACCDY01 (sample SAMN15323451, study PRJNA562643) | freshwater metagenome | isolation source: river surface water | place: USA:Blue River Watershed | collected 2017-08-18 | reverse complement strand
GGACACCATGCGCGAGCTCGAGCGCCAGGGCTTCGAGGTGACCTACCTCGAGGTGCAGGAAGACGGCATGCTGGACCTGGAGGCCTTCAAGGCCGCCCTGCGTCCCGACACCATCCTGGCCAGCGTGATGTTCGTGAACAACGAGATCGGCGTCATCCAGGACATCGCCACGCTGGGCACGATCTGCCGCGAGAAGGGCGTGCTGCTGCATGTCGACGCCGCCCAGGCCACCGGCAAGGTGGCGATCGACCTGGCCACGCTGCCGGTCGACCTCATGAGCCTGGCCTCGCACAAGACCTACGGCCCCAAGGGCATTGGCGCGCTCTACGTGCGCCGCAAGCCGCGCGTGCGCCTGGAGGCCCAGATGCACGGCGGCGGCCATGAGCGCGGCATGCGCTCCGGCACGCTGCCCACCCACCAGTGCGTGGGCATGGGCGAGGCCTTCCGCCTGGCAAAGCTGGAAATGGCCCAGGACCTGGCCAAGACCCGGGCCCTGCAGCAGCGCCTCCTGGATGGCCTCAAGGACGTGGAGCAGGTCTTCATCAACGGCAGCCTGGAGCACCGGGTGCCGCACAACCTGAACATCAGCTTCAACTATGTCGAGGGCGAGTCCCTGATGATGGGGATCAAGGGCCTGGCGGTGTCGTCCGGCTCCGCCTGCACCTCGGCCTCGCTGGAGCCCAGCTACGTGCTGCGCGCCCTGGGTCGCAGCGACGAACTCGCCCACAGCAGCCTGCGCATGACGATCGGCCGCTTCACCACCGAGCAGGAGATCGACTACGCGGTCGAGACCATCCGCGCCAACGTGGCCAAGCTGCGTGAACTGAGCCCCCTGTGGGAGATGTACCAGGACGGTGTGGACATCAGCACCATCCAGTGGACCGCGCATTAAGTACAGGAGCACCCCATGGCCTATTCTGAAAAAGTCGTTGACCACTACGAGAACCCCCGCAACGTCGGCTCCTTCGACAAGGGCGACGAGTCCGTCGGCACCGGCATGGTCGGCGCGCCGGCCTGCGGCGACGTGATGAAGCTGCAGATCAAGGTCAATCCGGCCACCGGCATCATCGAGGACGCCCGCTTCAAGACCTACGGCTGCGGCTCGGCCATCGCCTCCAGCTCCCTCGTGACCGAGTGGGTCAAGGGCAAGAGCCTGGACGAGGCCGCCGCCCTCAAGAACAGCCAGATCGCCGAGGAACTGGCGCTTCCGCCGGTCAAGATCCACTGCTCCATCCTGGCCGAGGACGCGATCAAGGCCGCCGTCGACGACTACCGCAAGAAGCACAGCGCCTGAGCGCGCCGTGGAGTGAAGAGACAACGATGTCCGTGACCCTCACCGAAGCCGCGGCCCGCCACGTCACCCGCTACCTGAGCAAGCGCGGCAAGGGCGTGGGCGTGCGCCTGGGCGTCAAGACCACCGGCTGCTCGGGCCTGGCCTACAAGCTCGAGTACGTGGACGATGTGGCACCCGAAGACGTGGTGTTCGAGAACCATGGCGTGAAGCTGCTGATCGACCCCAAGAGCCTGGCCTACATCGACGGCACCGAACTCGACTTCGTGCGCGAGGGCCTGAACGAGGGCTTCCGCTTCAACAACCCCAATGAGCGGGACCGCTGCGGCTGCGGCGAATCCTTCCGGGTGTGAAGCTCACCGACGACGACTTCGCCCTGTTTGCGGTCCCCGCGCAGTTCCGCCAGGAGCGTGCGCAGCTCGACGCCCGCTGGAAGGAATTGCAGCGGGAGGCCCACCCCGACCGCTTCGCCGCCCAGGGCGCGGCCGCCCAGCGGGTGGCCATGCAGTGGTCGGTCCGCATCAACGAGGCCTACCAGCGCCTCAAGGACCCCTTGAAGCGCGCCGCCTACCTGTGCGAGCTGCGCGGCGCGCCGATCCAGGCCGAGAACAACACCGCCATGCCGCCGGCCTTCCTGATGCAGCAGATGCAGTGGCGCGAAGCGCTGGAGGAGGCGGGTGGCGAGGACGACCTGCAGCGGCTGGACGATGCACTGAATGAAGCCCGGCGCGATCTGCTGGCCGACATCGAGGCCCGCCTCGACCAGGCGGGCGACCCGGCCGGAGCGGCGGGGCAGGTGAGGGCGCTGATGTTCGTCGAGCGCTTTGCCCATGACGTCGCAGCGCGATTCGAGCAACTGGGACAATAGCGGGCTTTTGTCTATTTGAAGAAAGGCCGCCTGAGCGGCCACACGGCTCCCCCATGGCACTCCTGCAGATTTCCGAACCCGGCCAGGCTCCCGACCCGCATGCGCGCCGCATCGCGGTCGGCATCGACCTGGGCACCACCCACTCGCTGGTGGCGGCGGTGCGCCATGGCGTGGCCGAGTGCCTGCCCGACGGAGAGGGCCGGGTGATCCTGCCTTCGGTGGTCCGCTACCTCGAGGGCAACGGCCGCCAGATCGGCTTCGACGCGCTGGCCCAGCGCGCGCTGGACCCCGAGAACACCCTCGCCTCGGTCAAGCGCTTCATGGGCCGGGGCCTGGCCGACATCGCCGGCCGCGAGAAGCTGCCCTATCGCTTCATCGACCAGCCCGGCATGGTGTCCCTGCAGACCCGCGCCGGCGCCAAGAGCCCGGTGGAGGTGAGCGCCGAGATCCTGGCCACCCTGCGCTTCCGCGCCGAGGACACCTTTGTCGACGATCTCTACGGCGCGGTGATCACCGTGCCCGCCTATTTCGACGACGCCCAGCGCCAGGCCACCAAGGACGCGGCCCAGCTCGCCGGCCTGAATGTCCTGCGCCTGATCAACGAGCCCACTGCCGCCGCCATCGCCTATGGCCTGGACAACGGCAGCGAGGGCGTGTACGCGGTCTATGACCTGGGCGGCGGCACCTTCGACATCTCCATCCTGCGCCTCTCGCGCGGGGTCTTCGAGGTCATCGCCACCGGCGGCGACTCGGCCCTGGGCGGTGACGACTACGACCGCGCCCTGGCGGCGGTGATGCTGGAAGGCGCGGGCCTCACGGTCACCACGCCCGAGGACAAGGCCGCCATCGAGGTGGCCGCTCGCGCCGCCAAGGAAGCCCTCTCCAGTGCCGACACGGCCACGGTGCAGGCCCGCATCGGCGGGCAGGCCCGCGACTTCACCGTCACCCGTGCCGCCTTCGAGGCCGCCACCGCCGACCTCACCGCCCGCACCCTGGCGGCGGTCCGCAAGGCCCTGCGCGATGCCCGCCTGCAAAAGGACGAGGTGCAGGGCGTGGTCATGGTGGGTGGCTCCACCCGCATGCCGCAGGTGCGGCGCGCGGTGGGCGAGTTCTTCGGCCGCGAGCCCCTGACCAACCTCAACCCCGACGAGGTGGTGGCCCTGGGCGCCGCCATCCAGGCCAATGCCCTGGCCGGCAACGACGCCTCGGGCGACCTGCTGTTGCTCGACGTCATTCCGCTGTCCCTGGGCATCGAGACCATGGGCGGGCTGGTGGAGCGCATCGTCCACCGCAACGAAACCATCCCCACCGCCAAGGCGCAGGACTTCACCACCTACCGCGACGGCCAGACGGCCCTGGCCCTGCACGTGGTGCAGGGCGAGCGTGACCTGGTGGCCGACTGCCGCAGCCTCGCCCGCTTCGAGTTGCGCGGCATCCCGCCCATGGCGGCAGGCGCCGCGCGCATCCGCGTCACCTTCACCGTTGACGCCGACGGCCTGCTGTCTGTCAGCGCGAAGGAGCAGGGCAGTGGCGTGGAGGCGAAGATCGACGTCAAGCCGTCCTATGGCCTGTCGGACGACGAGGTCGCCCGCATGCTGCAGGAGAGCTTTTCCACCGCGCAGCAGGACATGGCCGCGCGCGCCCTGGTCGAGGCCCGGGTCGACGCCGACCGCCTGGTGCTGGCCACCCGTAGCGCCCTCGAAGCCGACGGCCACCTGCTGTCGGCCGGGGATCGTGCCGCCATCGAGGGCGCGATCGCCCGCCTCGAGCAGACCGCCCGCGAGGCCGGCGAAGCCGCCCAGGTCGAGGCCGCCACCGAGGCGCTGGCCCAGGCCACCGAGGGCTTCGCCGCCGAGCGCATGAACCACAGCATCCAGAAGGCCCTGGCGGGCCGCAACGTGGAGTCCCTCTGATGGCCACCATCAAGATCCTGCCGCACCCCGAGTACTGCCCCCAGGGCGCCACCGTGCAGGCCCCTGCCGGCACCTCCATCTGCGAGGCGCTTCTCGATAACGGCATCGAGATCGAGCATGCCTGCGACATGAGCTGCGCCTGCACCACCTGCCACGTGGTGGTGCGCGAGGGCTTCGGGAGCCTCAACGAGATGGACGAGAACGAAGAGGATCTGCTGGACCGCGCCTGGGGCCTGGAGCCCAACTCGCGCCTGTCCTGCCAGGCCTTCGTGGCGCAGCAGGACCTGGTGGTGGAGATTCCCAAGTACTCCATCAACCACGCCAAAGAGAACCACTGAGCCCCGGCCCGCTCGAAGCCGTCACCGCATAATCGGCTCATGCGCCAGATCGTCCTCGACACCGAAACCACCGGCCTCAACCCCGAAACCGGCGACCGGCTGGTCGAAATCGGCTGCGTCGAGCTGGTGGCCCGCAAGCTCACCGGAAACAACCGGCACTACTACGTGAACCCCGAGCGCCCCAGCTCCGAGGAGGCGCTGCGGGTGCACGGCATCAGCGACGAATTCCTCAAGGACAAGCCCAGGTTCGCGCAGATCGCCGACGAACTCCTCGAGTACCTCGCGGGCGCCGAGATCATCATCCACAACGCGCCCTTCGACGTCGGCTTCATCGAGAAGGAGCTGGAGCTGGCCAAGCGGCCGTCCTTCCGCCGCACCGTGGGCAGCGTGACCGACACCCTGGTCATGGCCAAGGAGATGTACCCGGGCAAGCGCAACAGCCTCGACGCCTTGTGCGACCGCCTCGGCGTCGACAACTCCTCGCGCACCCTGCACGGTGCCTTGCTCGACGCCGAGCTGCTGGCCGACGTCTACATCAACCTCACCCGCGGCCAGGACGCGCTCCTGATCGACGCCGGCCCCGCCGATGCGGGCGTGACTGAGGTGGTCCGCGTGGACTTCAGCCAGTTCACCCTGCCGGTGATCGAGCCCACGGAGCAGGAGGCCTCGGCCCACGAAGAGGTGCTGGCGCAACTGGACAAGGCCAGTGGCGGCAAGACCGTCTGGCGTGTCGCCGCGGGCAGCTGATCAAGAGCGGAATCACGAATTTCTTGTGGCATAATCGTGGGCTTCCGACGACACGGAAGCGCGAGATGCCGACGAGGCAAATCGCGACAGTCTTGGTCGTGATGGGGTGGTTAGCTCAGTGGTAGAGCATCGCCTTCACACGGCGGGGGTCGGGGGTTCGAAACCCTCACCACCCACCATCTCCTCCAAGATGCATACACAAAGCGGCGCCTTCGGGCGCCGTTCGTTTTTGCGGCGCGTGCAATCGACTGCAGGCGCCGTTTGCATTTCCAGGTCAAAAATCCGAAATGGATAAAAAAGAGCTACACAAACGGATGAGTAGTAATTAGGATGCAATCGCGGCTCCAGCTCAGCCTTGAACCAGGGTGAGCCACCGGGGCGGCGCATTCGTCCAACCTCATCAGAAAGTGAGCTCACCGATGAAGACATTTCGCTGGATCGTGGCCGTCCTGGCCGTCATGAGCATGGGGGCCGCCCAGGCCCAGGGCATGCAGGCACCGACGGCGTCGCCCGCACAGGGGCCCTGGTCGCTGGAATTCGCGTATGTGCCGCTGACCATGTCTGCGTCTGGGGGCTCGCTGGACACCAACGCCGGCCGGTTCCTGCTCGGCTACCGTGTTCATCCGAATGTGGACATTGAAGGCATGGTGGGCGTGGGCCTGGAGGACGTCCCCCTCAGCGGCAGTACCGGCCGATTGACCCAGTCCCTCGGCCTGTTCATCAAGCCGGGCATGGACTTCGGAAATGGGCTGCGGGCCTTCGCCCGGGTGGGCAGCATCGACAGCCGGGCTGAATCCACCGATTCGTCGGGCATCAAGTCCTCCGGGTCGAAGCGGACGACGGCGTACGGCATTGGCCTGTCCTATCGGCTGTCCGATCAATGGGCCTTCTCGCTGGACTACATGCAATATGGCCGGGTTGACGGGACGACGGTTTCCGGACCTGGGCTCGGGATCTCCTACAGTTTCTAAGCTCCCCGAGGGGGCGTGGGCCAGGGGCAGGGGCCGGCCCGACCGTATGATTGCCGCTGGCCCCAACCCCGGCCCGGCGACACCGGGTCCTGCTCCCTTCATGACCCTTCTCGTCACCGGCGGCGCCGGCTTCATCGGCAGCAACTTCGTGCACGGCTGGCTCGCCGCATCCGACGAGCCTGTCATCAACCTCGACAAGCTCACCTACGCCGGCAACCCGGACAACCTGCAGGGGCTGGACCCGGCCCGGCATGCCTTCGTGCAGGGCGACATCGGCGACCGGGCGGTGGTCGACGCGCTGCTGGCCCGCCACCGGCCCCGGGCCATCGTCAACTTCGCGGCGGAGACCCATGTGGACCGGTCCATCACCGGGCCCGAGGCTTTCCTCGCCACCAACGTCAACGGCACGGCCAGCCTGCTGCAGGCGGCCCTGGCCTACTGGCAGGGCCTGCCCGAGGCCGAGCAGGCCGCCTTCCGCTTCCTGCACGTGAGCACCGACGAGGTCTACGGCACCCTGGGCCCCGAGGACCCGGCCTTCACCGAGGAACATCCCCACCAGCCCAACAGCCCCTACTCGGCGAGCAAGGCCGCCAGCGACCACCTGGTGCGGGCCTGGCACCACACCTATGGCCTGCCGGTGCTCACCACCAACTGCTCCAACAACTACGGCCCTCGGCACTTCCCCGAGAAGCTGATTCCCCTGGTCATCACCCGCGCCCTGGCCGGTGAGCCGCTGCCGATCTACGGCGACGGCCGCCAGGTGCGTGACTGGCTCCACGTCCAGGACCACTGCGAGGCGATCCGCCAGGTGCTGGAAGCCGGCCGGGTGGGCGAGGTCTACAACGTCGGCGGCCTGAGCGAGCGCACCAACCTCGATGTGGTGGCCGGCCTGTGCGCGGCGCTGGACGAGCTGCGCCCCCGCGCGGACGGCCGGTCCTACCGCGAGCAGGTGACCCATGTGACCGACCGGCCCGGCCATGACCGGCGCTATGCGATCAACTGCGACAAGATCGTGGGCGAGCTGGGCTGGCGGCCCCGCCACGACTTCAAGCAGGGCCTGCGCGAGACCGTGCGCTGGTACCTGGACAACGCGGGCTGGGTCGAGCGCGTCCAGAGCGGCGCCTACCGGGAGGCAGCCGCTCGCGGCGCGAAGGCCTGAGGGGTGGACCGCATGAAGATCCTGCTGCTCGGGTCCGCCGGCCAGGTCGGCAGCCAGCTGCGGACGGCCCTGGCGCCGCTGGGCGAGGTGGTGGCCGCAGACCGCGCCTCCGGCTGGGACCTGTCCGACCCGGCGACCCTGGCGGTCCGGGTGGAGGCGCTCGCCCCGGCGGTGATCGTCAACGCCGCGGCCTACACCGCGGTCGACCGCGCCGAGTCCGAGCCCGCGCTGGCTCACCGGGTCAACGCCGAGGCCCCGGCGGCCCTGGCGACCGCTGCGGGCCGGCTGGGCGCCTGGCTGGTCCATTACTCCACCGACTACGTGTTCGACGGCAGCGGCAACCGCCCCTGGCGCGAGGACGACCCCACCGGGCCGCTCTCGGTCTACGGCCAGAGCAAGCTGGCGGGCGAGCAGGCGATCCAGTCCCGCCATCCGCGCCACCTGATCCTGCGCACCAGCTGGGTCCATGGCCCGCAGGGCGGCAACTTCATCCGCACCATGCTGCGCCTGGCCGGCGAGCGGGATTCGCTGTCGGTCGTCGACGACCAGGTGGGTGCGCCCACCTCGGCGCCCTTGATCGCGGAGGTGACGGCCCAGGCTCTCGTGCGCCTTCAACAGACTCCGGAACTGGCCGGCCTCTATCACCTGGCCGCCGCCGGCGAGACCAGCTGGTGCGGGCTGGCCCGCCATGCGCTGGCCGTGGCTCGTGGGCGCGGCGCGTCGCTGCGTTGCGGCCCTGAAGGGGTCCGCGCCATCCCGACCACTGATTACCCGACACCGGCCCGCCGGCCGCTCAACTCCCGGCTGGACACGCACAAGCTGCGCGAGGCCTTCGGCATCCACCTGCCGCCCTGGCAGGACGGCGTGCGCGAGACGGTGGAAGCCATCGGCTAGCATCCCCGGAAACGAATCGCCCTGGACACCATGACGAACAAGGCCCGCAAAGGGATCATCCTCGCCGGCGGCGCCGGCACCCGGCTGCACCCGGCCACGCTGGCCATCTCCAAGCAGCTGCTGCCGGTCTACGACAAGCCGATGATCTATTACCCCCTGTCCACGCTGATGCTGGCGGGGTTGCGGGAGGTGCTGGTGATCAGCACGCCCCAGGACACGCCGCGCTTCGAGCAGCTGCTGGGGGACGGTTCCCAGTGGGGCATGCACATCGAGTACGCGGTCCAGCCCAAGCCCGAGGGCCTGGCCCAGGCCTTCCTGATCGGCCGCGACTTCCTGGCCGGCGCGCCCAGCGCCCTGGTGCTGGGGGACAACATCTTCTACGGCCACGACCTGGTGCCCCTGATGCGCGAGGCGCATGCGGCCCGTGACCGCGCCACCGTCTTCGCCTACCGGGTGCGCGACCCCGAGCGCTATGGCGTGGTCGCCTTCGATGCGCAGGGGAAGGCCACCTCCATCGAAGAAAAGCCGCAGCAACCCAGGAGCCACTACGCGGTCACCGGTCTCTATTTCTACGACGAGCGGGTGTGCGACATCGCGGCGGAGCTGAAGCCCTCCGCCCGGGGCGAGCTGGAGATCACCGACCTCAACCGCGTCTACCTCGAGCAGGGGCGCCTCGATGTGAAGACCATGGGCCGCGGCTTCGCCTGGCTGGACACCGGCACGCACGAGAGCCTGCTCGAGGCCTCGCAGTTCGTGCAGACCCTGGAGCAGCGCCAGGGTCTGAAGGTCGCCGCCCCCGAGGAGGTGGCCTGGCGCAATGGCTGGATCGACGACGACCGGCTGATGGCCCTGGCCCGTCCGCTGGCCAAGAGCCGCTATGGCGAGTACCTCCTCGGCCTGCTCCAGGAGGGCGTGCGATGAAGGCCACGCCTACCGCGCTGCCCGAGGTGCTGCTGATCGAGCCGCAGGTCTTCGGCGACGAGCGGGGCTTCTTCTTCGAGAGCTGGAACCAGCAGCGTTTCGACGCGGCAGTGGGCCAGCCCACCCGCTTCGTGCAGGACAACCACTCCAAGTCACGCCGCGGCGTGCTGCGCGGCCTGCACTACCAGGTGGCCCAGACCCAGGGCAAGCTGGTCCGGGTGGTGCAGGGCAAGGTCTTCGATGTGGCGGTGGACCTGCGCCGCAGCTCGCCGCGCTTCGGCCAGTGGGTGGGCGTGGAGCTCTCGGCAGACGACAAGCGCCAGCTCTGGGTCCCGCCGGGCTTCGCCCACGGCTTCCTGGTGCTGTCCGAGACGGCGGAGTTTCTTTACAAGACCACCGACTACTACGCCCCCGCGGCGGAGCGTTGCCTGGCCTGGGACGACCCGGCGGTTGGCGTCCGCTGGCCGCTGGCCGAGGCGGGCGGTGCGCCCAGCCTCTCCGGCAAGGATGCGCGGGGCCAGTCCTGGGCCGATTGCGACAAGTTCGACTGATGGCGCACCCCAGGCTGGGGGCCTGGTTTCTGGGTTCGATCCGGCGTTGACCTTGGCATTGGTCAGGGCATTGACGTGCTCCGCCCATGCCCGTCCCGGCCACACAGGCGAAAAAAGACCCGCCGAAGCGGGTCGTTGCGAGGGAAGCGGAGTCTCTCGACCCCGGATCAGCCTCACTTGCCTGAAGCAGCGGAGGCCGGGGCCATGGCTGCAGGCGCGGAAGCCGCACCCGAAGCCGCCATGTCCGCCGGCGCGCTGATGGCGGCCGGGGCGGCAGGTGCGGTCGCAGCCTGGGCCGGCGGGTGGAACTTGACCACCAGCGGCACCACCAGCAGGGCGACGATGTTGATGATCTTGATCAGCGGGTTCACCGCCGGGCCAGCCGTGTCCTTGTAGGGGTCGCCCACGGTATCACCGGTCACTGCCGCCTTGTGCGCGTCGGAGCCCTTGCCGCCATGGTTGCCGTCCTCGATGTACTTCTTGGCGTTGTCCCAGGCGCCGCCGCCGGTGCACATCGAAATGGCCACGAACAGGCCGGTCACGATGGTGCCCATGAGCAAACCGCCCAGTGCCTTGGGGCCCAGCACCAGACCCACCACGATGGGCACCACCACCGGCAGCAGGGACGGAATCACCATCTCCTTGATGGCCGCCGTGGTCAGCATGTCGACCGCGGTGCCGTACTCGGGCTTGCCGCTGCCGTCCATGATGCCCTTGATGGTCTGGAACTGGCGGCGCACCTCCACCACCACTGCGCCTGCGGCGCGGCCCACAGCCTCCATCGCCATCGCGGCGAACAGGTAGGGAATCAGGCCGCCGATGAACAGGCCGATGATCACCATCGGCTCGGACAGGTCGAAGCTCACCGCCTGGCCGTAGGTCTCGAGCTTGTGGGTGTAGTCGGCGAACAGCACCAGCGAAGCCAGGCCCGCCGAGCCGATCGCATAGCCCTTGGTGACCGCCTTGGTGGTGTTGCCCACCGCGTCCAGCGGGTCGGTCACGTCACGCACCGAGGCGGGCAGTTCAGCCATTTCGGCGATGCCGCCGGCGTTGTCGGTGATGGGGCCGTAGGCGTCCAGGGCCACCACGATGCCGGCCATGGACAGCATGGAGGTCGCGGCCACCGCCACGCCGTACAGGCCGGCCAGCTTGAAGGCGGCGACGATGGCGGCGCAGACGAACAGCACCGGCCAGGCGGTGGAGCGCATGGACACGCCCAGGCCGGCAATGATGTTGGTGCCGTGGCCGGTGGTCGAGGCCTGGGCGATGTGGCGCACCGGCGCGTACTGGGTGCCGGTGTAGAACTCGGTGATCCAGACCAGCGCGCCGGTCAGCACCAGGCCCACCACGCAGGCGCCGAACAGGCGCATCTGCGAGCCGCTGGCTGCCACCGCGTTGTCGGGAATGAGCTGCTGGGTCACCCAGTAGAAGGCGATGAGCGACAGCACGCCGGCGATCGCCAGGCCCTTGTACAGGGCCGGCATCACGTTCTTCATGCCAGGCGAGGCCTTGACGAAGAAGCAGCCGATGATGGAGGCGATGATGGACACGCCGCCCAGCGCCAGCGGATAGAGCACCGCCTGGCCGGGGGCGTTGGTCACCAGCAGGGCACCCAGCACCATGGTGGCGATGAGCGTGACCGCATAGGTCTCGAACAGGTCGGCCGCCATGCCGGCGCAGTCACCCACGTTGTCGCCCACGTTGTCGGCGATCACCGCCGGGTTGCGGGGGTCGTCCTCCGGGATGCCGGCCTCGACCTTGCCCACCAGGTCGGCGCCGACGTCAGCGCCCTTGGTGAAGATGCCGCCGCCCAGGCGGGCGAAGATGGAAATGAGCGAGGAGCCGAAGGCGAAGCCGATCAGCGGGTTCAGGGCCGCGGAGAGGGTGCTGCCCTCCATCGTGCCGCCGTTCGTGAGGTAGGCGAAAAAGCCGGTGACACCCAGCAGGCCCAGGCCGACCACCAGCATGCCGGTGATGGCACCGCCGCGGAAGGCGACCTGCAGCGCCGGGGCGATGCCCGAGGCCGCCGCCTGCGCGGTGCGCACGTTGGCGCGGACCGAGACGTTCATGCCGATGAAGCCGCAGGCGCCCGACAGGACGGCGCCGATCACGAAGCCGACCGCCGTACGCAGGTCGAGGAAGAGCCCGATCAGGATGGCCAGGACGATGCCGACCAGGGAGATGGTCTTGTACTGGCGGGCCAGGTAGGCCGCCGCACCCTGCTGGATGGCCGAGGAGATTTCCTGCATGCGGGCGTTGCCCGCGTCCTGCGAGAGGATCCAGCCGCGTGCCCAGAATCCGTAGACCACCGCTGCCAAACCACATACCAGCGCGATCATGAGCGCCGTGTTGCCTGTCATGAGTTTCTCCTGCATCTCGTTGAACGTGGAGGGGGCAACGCATGGAACCAGGCCCTCGGAGCCCCCGCTGCGTTGCTTCCTCGCCGTCCCTGCTTGCAGGCAGCGCGATTGGCCAACGAACCCAATATACAGGTCAGTCTGCAACTTGTGTACGGCCGAGTAAGTTCGGCGTTGCCCGGAGCACCTAAAATCCGGGTTTTCCTTTAGTCCTCGTAGTCAAAAGCATCATGTCCCTCGACCTCGTCTCCCCTGGCAAGAACGCACCCGAGCAATTCAACGTCGTCATCGAGATCCCCATGAACGGGGACCCGATCAAGTACGAGGTCGACAAGGAGACCGGTGCCATCTTCGTGGACCGCTTCATGAGCACGGCCATGCACTACCCGACCAACTACGGCTACGTGCCGCAGACCATCGCCGGCGACGGCGACCCGGTGGACGTGCTGGTGATCACCCCTGTGCCCCTGATCCCCGGCGTGGTGGTGCCCTGCCGCCCGATCGGCATCCTGAAGATGGAAGACGAGGCCGGCGTGGACGGCAAGGTGCTGGCCGTGCCTACCGACAAGATCCTCTCCATCTACACCCAGTGGCAGAAGCCCGAGGACCTGAACCCGATGCGCCTCAAGACCATCGCCCACTTCTTCGAGCACTACAAGGACCTCGAGCAGGGCAAGTGGGTCAAGGTCCTGGGCTGGGACGGCCCCGAGGCCGCCAAGAAGGAAGTCGCCGACGGCATGGCTGCCTACCAGGCTTCCAAGAAGGGCTGATTCCCTTTTTTGCGGTTCGTTTGAAGGGGCTCCCGTCCGGGAGCCCTTTTGTTTTTCTCCGGCTTTTCCGGCCAGGCGCGCTGCGCCTGTGAAGATTTCGCGCCGGCGGCGGCTCCGTCCGCCCTTCAGGGAAGCGGGATGTCCTTCCGGAAAGGGGTGCGCGCCTCCAGGTGCTCGAGATAGCCCTCGATGCCTTCGCCCTCGCGCTCGAGGAAGCGCTGCACCGCATCGGCGAAGGCCGGGTGGGCCAGCCAGTGGGCGCTGGTCGTCATGACCGGCATCAGCGCCCGGGCCATCTTGTGCTCGCCCTGGGCGCCGCCCTCGAAGCGGCGAAAGCCCTGCTCGATGCACCACTGCAGGGGCTGGTAGTAGCAGGCCTCGAAGTGCAGGCAGTCGACCCGCTCCAGCGCTCCCCAGTAGCGGCCCCAGGCCACGCCCGAGGCGCGGTCGATGCCGACCAGGCTGCAGGCGATCGGCTGCCCGCCGCGCTCGGCGATGAACATCACCCAGGCGCCTGGCATGTCGGCGGCCATGGCCTGGAAGAAGGCCGGGCGCAGGTAGGGCGGGTTGCCGTGCTCGCGGTAGGTGCGGGCGTAGCAGCGGTAGAAGAAGTCCCAGTCTTCGGGCGAGATATCCCGGCCCTCGGCCACCCGGAAGGTGACGCCGGCCTCGGCCACCTTGCGGCGCTCCTGGCGGATCTTTTTGCGCTTGTCCTGGGCGAGGCTGGCCAGGAAGGCGTCGAAGCCGGGGTAGGGGGGATCGGGGTTCTCCCAGTGGAACTGCACCGTGCGCCGCGCCATCAGGCCGGCGGCCTCGCAGGCCCGCTGGTCGGCCGGCGAGAGAAAGAGCAGGTGCAGCGATGACAGGGCCTCGGCCTCGCACCAGGCGACCAGGGCCTTCGCCAGAGCTTCCCGCGCCTCGTCGGAGCGGGCCAGCAGGCGCGAGCCCGGCACCGGGGTGAAGGGCACCGCGCACAGCGCCTTGGGGTAGTAGGACAGGCCGTGGCGCTGGTAGGCGTCGGCCCAGGCCCAGTCGAAGACGTACTCGCCGTAGGAGTGGTCCTTGAGGTAGACGGGGCAGGCGGCCTCGAGGCGCTCGCCGCGCCACAGCGTGAGGAAGCGCGGCGTCCAGCCGATCGAGGGCTTGGCGCTGCCGCTGGCCTCCAGGGCGGCCAGGTAGGCGTGCCGCAGGAAGGGGGTGGGCTGGTCCTGCAGCCCCAGCAGGGCGTCCCACTCGGCGGCGGGCAGGCCGGCGGCGCCCTCCACCACCCGGGTGACATAATCGACCGAGTTCATTTCCAAGCCGGTATGGCCCTCTCCATCTGTACCGCCCAACTCAATTTCGTGGTGGGCGACATGCCGGGCAATGCCCGCAAGATCATCGACGCCGCCCGTGAGGCCTACGCCCGCGGCGCGCGCCTCGTGCTGACCCCCGAACTGTCCCTGTGCGGCTATGCGGCCGAGGACCTGTTCCTGCGTCCGGCCTTCATCGCCGCCTGTGATGATGCCCTGAAGCAGGTGGCCCGTGAGTTGGCCGACCTCAAAGGCCTCCATGTGGTGGTGGGTCATCCCCGCGGCGGCGACAGCCGCAGCCGCTCGGTGCAGGTGCAGCGGCGCTTCAACGCCGCCAGCGTGCTGTGCGAGGGCCAGGTGGTGGCCTCCTACGCCAAGCACGAACTCCCCAACTACCAGGTCTTCGACGAACGCCGCTACTTCACGCCTGGCCAGGGCGCCTGCGTCTTCCCGGTGGACGGCGTGCGGGTGGGCCTGCTCATTTGCGAGGACGCCTGGTTCGAGCAGCCCGCGCAGCTCGCACGCGAGGCCGGGGCGCAGCTCCTGGCCGTGATCAACGCCTCCCCCTTCCATGTGGGCAAGGGCGGCGAGCGGGTCGCCCGCATGGCCGAACGGGCCAAGGACAGCGGCCTGCCCCTGGTCTACGCCCACCTGGTGGGCGGGCAGGACGAGGTCGTGTTTGACGGCGGCTCCTTCGCGGTCGACGCCAAGGGCCACCTCGCGGCCCGCGCGCCGTCCTTCACCGAGGACCTGTTCATGGTCCAGGCCGAGGTCGCCGACGCGGCCCATGGCGGCGGCGTCACCGTGTCGGGCCCGATGGTCCCCGAGCACGGGGAGCTGGCCCAGTTGTGGGACGCCCTGGTGCTGGGCGTGCGTGACTACGTCGGCAAGAACGGCTTCCCCGGCGTGCTGCTGGGGCTCTCGGGCGGCATCGACTCGGCCCTGGTGCTGGCCATCGCGGTCGACGCCCTGGGCAAGGACCAGGTGCGGGCGGTGATGATGCCCTCGCCCTACACCGCCGACATCTCCTGGATCGACGCCCGCGACATGGCCAGGCGCCTGGGCGTGCGCTACGACGAGGTGTCCATCGCGCCCCTGTTCGAGGGCTTCCGGACCACCCTCGCGCACGAGTTCGCCGGCCTGGCCGAGGACACCACCGAGGAGAACATCCAGGCCCGCATCCGCGGCGTGCTGCTGATGGCGCTGTCCAACAAGTTTGGCTCCATCGTCCTGACCACCGGCAACAAGAGCGAGATGGCCACCGGCTACTGCACGCTCTATGGCGACATGGCCGGCGGCTTTGCCGTCATCAAGGACCTGCTCAAGACCCGCGTCTTCGACCTGGCCCGCTGGCGCAACGCCCACGACCCCTACGGCACCGGCGCCAGCCCCATCCCCGAGCGGATCATCACCCGTCCCCCGAGCGCCGAGCTGCGCCCTGATCAGAAAGACCAGGACAGCCTGCCGCCCTACGAGGTGCTGGACGCGGTGCTGGCCCGCTACATGGAGGAGGACCAGGGCGTCGAGGAAATCATCGCCGCCGGCTTCGACCGCGCGGTCGTCGAGCGGGTGGCGCGCCTGATCCGCATCAACGAGTACAAGCGCCGCCAGGCGCCGGTGGGTATCCGGGTCACCCACAGGAGCTTCGGCAAGGATTGGCGCTATCCTATTACCGGCCGTTTCCGGGCCTGATGCCCGTCACGGGCCCGCTTTTCCACTCCAATTCCACCGAGACCAGTCGTTCAAATGAAGCAGATCACCGCCATCGTCAAGCCGTTCAAGCTCGAGGAAGTCCGCGAGGCCCTTGCCGAGTGCGGCGTCACCGGCCTCACCGTGACCGAGGTCAAGGGCTTCGGCCGCCAGAAGGGCCACACCGAGCTCTATCGCGGCGCCGAGTACGTGGTGGACTTCCTGCCCAAGGTGAAGGTCGAGGTCGTGGTCAAGGACGACGATGTCGAGCGCTGTGTGGACGCCATCGTCAAGGCCGCCCGCACCGGCAAGATCGGCGACGGCAAGATCTTCGTCACCTCGGTCGAGCGCGTGGTCCGCATCCGCACCGGCGAGACCGACGACTCGGCCATCTGAGCCAGGTCCTCAGGCCCGCGCGAGTCCCGCGCAGGGCCGGGTCCTCGGGAACTTGAGCCCGAGGAGGGTCAGATCTTCGAGAGATCGGCGCCGGGCCTGAATCCAGCCGCCTGCACCAGGGACTCGAGCAGGCGCAGCGGCTCGCTGTCCACCGTCACCAGCCCCATCTGCCAGTCGTTCATGAAGCCGTGGCGCAGGCTGGTGCGCAGGGCTTCCATCATGGGGGCGTAGTAGCCCTCGAGGTCGAGCAGTCCCACCGGCTTGTCGTGGTAGCCGAGCTGGCGCCAGGTCCAGACCTCGAAGAACTCCTCGAAGGTGCCGATGCCCCCCGGCAGGGTGAGGAAGGCGTCGGCCCGCTCGGCCATCATCCGCTTGCGCTCGTGCATGGTCTCGACCACATGCAGCTCGGTGCACTCTCGCTTGGCCAGCTCCTTGTCCACCAGGGCCTTGGGGATGATGCCCACCACCTGGCCGCCCGCCGCCAGCGTGGCGCTGGCGACCTCGCCCATGAGGCCGGTGTTGCCGCCTCCGTAGACCAGACGGCCGCCATGACGGCCGATCCACTCACCCACCTGCCTGGCCGCCTCGATGAAGGGCGCCGCCACGCCATTGCGGGAGCCACAGTAGACGCAGACGGAAAAGGCGGGAGTCGATGCGGAAGTCGCCATGGCGGGGGGATCGTTCGAGGAAGAAGCTGAGGGATGGACAAGCTGCGAAGGGGCGAAGGGGCGAGGGGCGAAGGGCCGATTGCAGCCCCCGGTTCAGCGGCCCGGGTCCTGCGTCGAGACCAGCCGGGTGCCGGCCAGCGCGTCATGCCAGAACTGGCCCAGCGGGTGGAAGCGGCTCAGGATGGCCCAGACCAGGATCCAGCCGGTGAGCAGGACGGCGATCTCGCCGCCGGTCAGGCGGAAGGGCGCGAGCACGGCCAGGGGCGGCAGGAACCAGACCCAGGACAGCAGGTAGCGCGCAAGGGCACGGCCCTGGGTCACCGGCCGGCCCTGGCGGTCGACGATGCGGATGTGCCAGGTCTTCATGGCCAGGGTCTGGCCGCGCGACCAGAACCAGGCGAAGTAGATGCCGAAGACGACGAAGAGAAAGGCCTGAAGCAAGGGGCGCCGGGCGTCCATGGCGTCGCGCATCTGGCCCAGGGTGCTGAACAGCCAGCCGGCGATGAAGACCACGGCAAAGAGCAGCATGCCCTCGTAGAGCCAGCAAGCCATGCGCCGCCACAGGCCGGGCGCGCGCAGGAGGGGAAGAGGGGAGGTCTGCTCGGGATTCAACGGGTACTGCCGGGGACTGCCGGGGAGGCCGCAGCCCCCGCGGGGACTGCGGGTGCGGCGCCAGCGCCAGCCTCCGCCGGCGGGCCGACCACGATGCGGGCGGGCTTGGCGTCTGCCGACGCGCTGCGCGGCACGCTGGCCAGCTTCTGGGCGGGCACGGGGCGTACGGCCGCCGCGGTGGTGGGAGGCTTCGCGACCGCACTGGCCGCGAGCTTGCGCTTTTCTTCAGCCGGGAGGGCCTGGTAGGCCTCCCACTTGGCCTTTTTCTCGTCGGAAGAGAGCTGCTGACTCTCGCCGAAGTTCAGGCGGGCCTCCGTGCGCTGGCTGGGGCTGAGCGCCAGCCATTCGGCCATACGGCTGTGGAGCTTGGCCTGCTCGGCGGGCGGCATCTTGTGGAAATTGCCGGCGAGGGCGATCCACTTGCGCTTGTGCGGCTCGGACAGGGTTTCCCATTGGCCAGCGAGCGGAGCCAGCGCCTGGCGTTGGGTGGGTGTGAGCTCGGACCAGAGCGGGCGGGCGGGTGCGGTGCGGCTGGCAGCCGGGGTCTTGGCCGAAGCCGGGGCGTTCGGGGCCTGGGCCTGTGCAGCGCCGATGAGAGCGACGAGACCGACAGCCAGGAGGGCTGACCGCGTTCCTGTGCGCAGCATGGGGGCGAGGTTCACCGTTGGCACCCCGCGCTTACTGCTCGGACTTCAGGTACTGGGCGAAGCCGGGGTCGGCGTAGGCCGCGGGCGGGAGGTCGTCGGTGAGAAGAGCGGCGTCGACCTCGGCCACTTCAGCGGCGCGGCGGTCCGCCTCGAGAGACTGGATGCAGACCAGGCCGGCGGCGAGCAGCAGCACCGGCAGGGCGGAGGCCAGGCGGCGCCAGAAGCCGGGCTGGCCGTCGGAACCGGACACGGTACCCGGCAGGCCGACGGCGGCGAGCTGGGGCTGGTGGGCTGCGACACGGACTTCACGCTTGCGCTGGGCCACGGCACGCACCCGGGCGGCGCGCAGACGCTCGCTCAGGTCATGGGGCAGGGAGCTGGCACCCTCATCCAGCCGGGCGGCGATCCGGCGGCCGAAGAGGTCCTCGGGCGAAAGGTTGGCGGCGGACGGCACGTCATGCGCCGCGGCGAAGCCCCGGGCGGACCGGGTGCCGTGGATCATGGGATCGTGGGTGATGGTGTAGCTCATAGTTCTAATCCCTTCGCCTTCAGCGTTTTGCCGAGGGCCTGGACTGCCCTCGAACAGTGCGTTTTGACGCTGCCCTCGGAACAACCCATGGCGGCCGCCGTTTCGGCGACGTCCATATCCTCCCAATAACGCATCATGAACGCTTCCCGTTGACGGGCGGGGAGGTCCTGGATGGCGCCTTCGATCTCACGCAAGATCTGGGCCCGTCTGGCCTCATCCTCCGCGCTGGCGACCCGTTCGGAGGCGTCGCCCGGGAGGAATGTTTCCAGGAGATCGAATTCCGAGCCGGCCTCAGGGTCGATCTCGAACTCGCTCATGTTCGAGAACAGGGCGTTGCGGGTCTTCTGCCGGCGGAACCAATCCAGGTTGCAGTTGGACAGGATCCGCTGGAACAGCATGGGCAGCTCCTCGACCGGCTTGTCGCCGTAGTGCTCGGCCAGCTTCATCATGCTGTCCTGCACGATGTCCAGGGCCGCCTCCTCGTCGCGGACATGGTAGACCGAGCGCTTGAAGGCGCGCTTTTCCACGCTCCGCAGGAAATCGGACAGTTCGCGTTCGGTGGCCAAGGGAGGAGGGCGCGGGTCGGGCTGAGCTAAAAGAGGTGCCGCGTGGAGCGGACGCCAGGGGCCGGAAGGCCATGGCCTGGAGGGTGTCTGGTCTCAATCCCGGCCGTCCAGGCGCGCCGGATTATCTCATCGGCGCCACGCGATCCACCACAAGGATGTGTTGCGGTGCGATAATCCCGGGTTGCAAGTCAAAAGGCAAACGAGTCCTGGTCCGGTGGCGCATCCAGCCGCCCATGGTCAGGTGCTCTAAGTCCCGACGCGGCCCCACAAGGGCTGGCAAGGGGCACCCCACGTTTTTCGTCAGAGAAAAATCGAAAGGTTGATCATGGAAATCAGCAAGGCCGAAATCACTTCGGCAGCCGCCGCCGGCGCGTCCACCCAGGAACTGCGCGGCGCAGAAATTCTCGTCAAGTGCCTGCAGGCCGAAGGCGTCAAGCACATCTGGGGCTACCCGGGTGGTTCCGTCCTGCACATCTACGACGCCCTGTACAAGCAGGACACCATGCAGCACGTGCTGGTGCGCCACGAGCAGGCCGCGGTCCACGCGGCCGACGGCTACGCCCGCGCCACCGGTGACGTCGGCGTGGCCCTGGTCACCTCGGGCCCTGGCGTCACCAACGCGGTCACCGGCATCGCGACCGCCTACATGGACAGCATCCCGCTGGTGGTGATCACCGGGCAGGTGCCCACCGCCGCCATCGGCCTGGACGCCTTCCAGGAGTGCGACACCGTCGGCATCACCCGCCCCATCGTCAAGCACAACTTCCTGGTCAAGGACGTTCGCCAGCTCGCCGACGTGATGCGCAAGGCCTTCCACATCGCCCGCTCCGGCCGTCCCGGCCCCGTGGTGGTGGACATCCCCAAGGACGTGTCGTTCAACAAGACCGCCTGGACCGGCTACCCGGACAAGGTCGAGATGCGCTCCTACAACCCGGTGCGCAAGGGCCACGGCGGCCAGATCCGCAAGGCCCTGCAGCTCCTGATGGCGGCCAAGCGGCCCTACATCTACACCGGCGGCGGCGTGATCCTTGCCAATGCGACCGCCGAACTGCGTGAGCTCGCCGACCTCCTGGGCTACCCTTGCACCAACACCCTGATGGGCCTGGGCTCGATCAAGGGCAGCGACCCCAAGTTCCTGGGCATGCTGGGCATGCACGGCACGCTGGAAGCCAACAACGCGATGCAGAACTGCGACGTGCTGCTGGCCGTCGGCGCCCGTTTCGACGACCGCGTGATCGGCAACCCCAAGCACTTCGCCCAGAACGAGCGCAAGATCGTCCACATCGACATCGACCCCTCCAGCATCTCCAAGCGGGTGAAGGTCGACATCCCGATCGTCGGCGATGTGAAGGAAGTGCTGGCCGAGCTGATCGCCATGATCAAGGAGTCCGGCGCCAAGCCCGACGCCAACGCCCTGGCCGGCTGGTGGGAGACCATCGAAGGCTGGCGCAAGCGCGACTGCCTGCGCTACGACCGTGACAACCAGGAAGTGATCAAGCCGCAGTACGTGATCGAGACCCTCTCGAACATGACCCGCGGCGTCGACACCTACGTCACCTCCGACGTCGGCCAGCACCAGATGTGGGCCGCCCAGTTCTACAAGTTCGACGAGCCGCGCCGCTGGATCAACTCCGGCGGCCTGGGCACCATGGGCGTGGGCATCCCCTACGCCATGGGCATCAAGCTGGCCAAGCCCGAGTCCGAGGTGTACTGCGTCACCGGCGAAGGCTCGGTGCAGATGTGCATCCAGGAGCTCTCGACCTGCCTGCAGTACAACACCCCGATCAAGGTGATGGCGCTGAACAACCGCTACCTCGGCATGGTGCGCCAGTGGCAGGAGCTTGACTACGAGGGCCGCTACAGCCACAGCTACATGGACGCGCTGCCCAATTTCGTGAAGCTGGCCGAGGCCTATGGCCACGTCGGCATGCTGATCGAGCACCCGCGTGACGTGGAGCCCGCCCTGCGCGAGGCGCGCAAGCTCAAGGACCGCACCGTGTTCATGGACTTCCGCACCGACCCCACGGAGAACGTGTTCCCCATGGTCCAGGCCGGCAAGGGCATCACCGAGATGCTGCTGGGTTCCGAAGACCTCTGAGCCCCGCCTTCATCACCCTTTCCTGAACGAATCTATTGACCGCCGAGCCCGCGCATTACCGTGCGCGGGGGAGGGCGGCAAAAAGAGGAGTCTCTTCAAAATGAAACACATCATCGCGGTGCTGCTCGAGAACGAGCCGGGCGCCCTGTCGCGCGTCGTGGGCCTGTTCTCGGCCCGCGGCTACAACATCGAATCGCTGAACGTGGCGCCCACCGAGGACCCGTCGCTTTCGCGCATGACCATCCAGACCACCGGTTCGGACGACGTGATCGAGCAGATCACCAAGCACCTCAACCGCCTCATCGAGGTGGTGAAGGTGGTCGACCTGACCGAGGGCGCCTACACCGAGCGCGAGCTGATGCTGGTGAAGGTGCGCGCGGTGGGCAAGGAACGCGAGGAGATGAAGCGCATGGCCGACATCTTCCGCGGCCGCATCATCGACGTGACCGAGAAGAGCTATACCATCGAGCTCACCGGCGACCAGTCCAAGAACGACGCCTTCCTCGAGGCGATCGACCGCACCGCCATCCTGGAGACGGTGCGCACCGGCGCCTGCGGCATCGGCCGCGGCGAGCGCATCCTGCGCGCCTGATCCAGACCCCTGAAACCCTCCAACGAATATCAACCCGAGAGAAGAACCATGAAAGTTTTCTACGACAAGGACTGTGACCTGAGCCTGATCAAAGGCAAGACCGTGGCCATCATCGGCTACGGCTCCCAGGGCCACGCCCACGCCCAGAACCTGAACGACAGCGGCGTGAAGGTGGTGGTTGGCCTGCGCAAGGGCGGCGCCTCCTGGGACAAGGTCGGCAAGGCCGGCCTGAACGTGCTGGAAGTCAACGACGCGGTCAAGGCCGCCGACGTGGTCATGATCCTGCTGCCCGACGAGCAGATCGCCGAGGTCTACAAGAACAACGTCGAGCCGAACATCAAGAAGGGCGCTTCGCTGGCCTTCGCCCACGGCTTCAACGTGCACTACAACCAGGTCGTGCCCCGCGCCGACCTCGACGTGTGGATGGTCGCCCCCAAGGCCCCCGGCCACACCGTGCGCTCCACCTACGCCCAGGGCGGCGGCGTGCCCCACCTGGTGGCCGTCCACCAGGACCAGAGCGGCAAGGCCCGTGACCTGGCACTGTCCTACGCCATGGCCAACGGCGGTGGCAAGGCCGGCATCATCGAGACCAACTTCAAGGAAGAGACCGAGACCGACCTGTTCGGCGAGCAGGCCGTGCTGTGCGGCGGCGCCGTCGAGCTGATCAAGATGGGTTACGAGACCCTGGTCGAGGCCGGCTACGCCCCCGAGATGGCCTACTTCGAGTGCCTGCATGAGCTCAAGCTGATCGTGGACCTGATCTACGAAGGCGGCATCGCCAACATGAACTACT
>JACCDY010144413.1_pt1 | contig 22693 bp, 16 predicted proteins | sample 7446391 | NCBI WGS metagenome assembly JACCDY01 (sample SAMN15323451, study PRJNA562643) | freshwater metagenome | isolation source: river surface water | place: USA:Blue River Watershed | collected 2017-08-18 | reverse complement strand
GAGATTCGAACTCACGGAGGACTTTCATCCTCGCCAGTTTTCAAGACTGGTGCATTCAACCGCTCTGCCACTCTTCCTTTGCGATTTAAGTCCTAGATTATAGAGAACTTTTGATTTGCACCTCTAAATGCTGGGCAATTGCCAAACAGGAGGTGAGACCTGGGGACTCAAAGCCATAAAGGTTAAATAAGCCTTGAAGCTGATGCTGCTGGGGTCCCTCGAAGTAAAAGTCTCCTGCTGGTGCATTTGGCGGGACGATTTTTGCCCTAACACCAGAGTAATCAGCCTGTAATGTACCGTCTTTTAGGCCCGGCCAGTACTGCCTGACTGCAGCGTAAAAGCCTTCTCCTCGCTGAGGGTCAACCGTGTAGTTAATCTGACTTTCATCCTCAATATCAAGCCATTCCACGTCTGGGCCAAACTTGGCCTGACCGCCCATATCGAGAGTCAGATGCACGCCTAATCCACCGGGCTCGGGGATCGGATAAATCAAATGACTGAATGGGGATTTGCCAGATAAAGAGAAGTAGTTACCCTTGGCAAAGTAGGCCTTAGGTATGAGATCTTTCGAGAGGCCTTCAATTTTTTGGGCTAAGGCCGGGGCACTGAGTCCCGCGCAATTAATCAGCAACTTCGTCTGAATAGTCATGCCATCAGCACCACCAATCGTGAGCTCAAAGCCACCCTCAGCATTATTGCCAATGGGCTTAGCGCTGAGCAATGGAGACTGATAGGCAACCATACCGCCTGCATCTTCAAAACCACCCAGCAATGACAGCATCAGTCCATGGCTATCCACCACGCCTGTTGAACTCGAGAGTACTGCGGCCTCACAATGCAACTGTGACTCTAGAGACTTAGCTTGTGCACCTGAGATCATCTTAATATCTGGCACTTGATTGTTTTGGGCTTTATACAAAATTGCCTGCAAATCATCCAGTTGGTTTGCATCGGTAGCCACAATCAATTTGCCATAGGCTTGAGTGCTCACCTGATGACTACGGCAATACTCATACAAGAGACGATTACCCTCTACACAGAGCTTGGCCTTGAGGGAGTCTTTTGGGTAATAAATTCCGGCGTGAATGACTTCGCTGTTACGAGCACTACTAATCGTTCCAAATGAATCTTCACGCTCGAGCAAGATGGTTTCTCGACCCTGCAATGCCATCTCGCGGGCGACCGCTAAACCAACCACTCCAGCGCCCACTACGACGCAATCAACCTGCTCCATTCGGCTATTCCTGACCTGATTTCAGATATGTCTCAATTTTGTAATGACTTTTGCCATAGCTAAAGCCTTGTTATTGGTGAAATCGTAACATTTTCAGCGTTTTAAGGGGATTTTGATGGCCTTATTGATAAAATCTAGACATGTCTTCGCAAGCTCCATTAGCCAATAAAAGTATTCACTCTGCCCTTGATGTGGTGCTCGATACCGCCTATCAGGGAATTGATACCAGCAACTGGGCAAAGTTATTTGCGAATGCACGTACATCCCAGCTAGAACAGTTCATTACCGATCTGTTTTCTGGAAAGCACATCAACAATAGCGAAGATCGCCCTGCCCTGCATTCTGCGCTCCGCAATCTCAGCAAAACTCCCGTATTGATCAATGGCAAAGACGTCATGCCAGTCGTTTCTGAGGTTTGGCATCGGATTGATGCGCTGTGCAATCAATGGGTTGGTGTGACTGACGTTATTCATATTGGTATTGGTGGATCAGATTTTGGGCCTCGTCTGGCTATTGAGGCCTTAGCTCATGTACCCGGTATTGAAAGCCGTGGCATGCGGATGCATTTCTTGGCCAACATAGATACAGCTGAACTTGATCGTATCTTGGGACGCGCGCAAGCGCATAGTACTCGCGTAATTGTGGTCTCGAAGTCTTTCACGACTCTTGAAACTTCCATGAATGCTAAAGCCGTTGTTGCTTGGCTTAAAGATAGTGGCTGCACCCATAGTCAAATTGAGCATGCCTTATATGCTGTGACTGCCAATATTCCCGCCGCTAAAGAATTTGGCGTAAACGAAGAAAATATATTTCCGTTCTGGGATTGGGTTGGTGGACGTTACTCCGTATGGTCAGCAGTAGGTCTACCAATTGCCTTGCAATATGGCTTTGAGACCTTCAAACAGTTTTTGGCTGGTGCTGAGGCCATGGACTTGCATTTCAAGAATGCACCTCTCGAAGAAAATCTACCCGTCATCATGGCGCTCGCTTTGCTATACCAACAAGAGAAACACAACATCAAAGCTTATGCAGCTATTCCGTATGCTGATGCCTTGGATTGGTTTCCAAAGTGGTTGCAACAACTCGATATGGAGAGCAATGGCAAGAGCGTAGATCGTAATGGCAAAGTAGTGAAGCATTCTTCACCAGTGGTATTTGGTAGTGCAGGCAGTAATGCACAGCACTCCTACTTCCAACTCTTTCATCAGGGCACTGAAATCATTCCGATTGATTTCATTGCCGTACGCGAGCCAATGAGCGATAGACCAGAAGCTGCAGTACATCACCGCATTCTGCTTTCCAATTGCTTAGCCCAGGCCCAGGCCTTAGCGAATGGCAAAACTGCTAGCAATCCCAATGACGTTTACCCAGGTAAGCGCCCAAGCAATCTCTTATTACTGCCTAAGCTCAACGCTTTTTATCTCGGCGCCCTACTTGCTTTATACGAGAACCGCACGGCGACATTAGGTGCCTTGTGGAATATCAATAGCTTTGATCAACCAGGCGTGGAATACGGCAAAGTATTGGCAAAGCCAATCGAGAAAGCGCTTGCAAGTCATCAGAACGATATAGCTGCTAGTGCAGATATTGATGCCGTTACTGCAAGTCGCATTAATTTATTAAATTCTAATCACTAGTTATCACCCAATCATAGCCTGGGTATTTTTACCGAAAGATCTGCAATGCAATTGTCTCCATCTATTTTTAAAGCCTATGACATCCGCGGCATTATTGACGAGACACTAGATCCCTCCATCGCCAAACTAATAGGTCAAGCCTTCGGCACTGAGATGCGTGAGCTTGGCGAATCCGATATCGTCATCGGTCGCGATGGTCGTCTTTCGGGGCCAAGTCTGATTGAAGCCTTAACAGAAGGCTTGCTATCTACCGGCATTCATGTGATTGATTTGGGTATGGTTGCTACACCAATGGTCTACTTCGCCGCTAATCACACCATCAATGGCAAGATCCCCAAATCCGGCATCATGATTACCGGCAGCCATAATCCCCCAAATTACAACGGTTTCAAAATGGTCTTGGGTACAGCTGCCATCTATGGAGAGCAGATTCAAGAGTTGCGTAAACGCATTGAAGCCAAGCAATTTGCTACCGGCCAAGGAACTAGATCTACTTTTGACATCTTCCCGATGTACCTCAATTACATTGTGGGCGATATCAACATTGCTCGCCCGATGAAGATTGCTGTCGATTGTGGAAATGGTGTTGGCGGTGCATTTGCGGGCAAGCTATTCAGAGCTTTGGGCTGTGAAGTTCAGGAGCTGTTCTGTGAAGTGGATGGACGTTTCCCAAATCACCATCCAGATCCAGCCCACATTGAGAACTTGCAAGACCTGATTAAGAACCTCCAGACCACCGATAATGAATTAGGACTTGCTTTTGATGGTGATGCTGATCGCTTAGGTGTAGTGACTAAAGATGGTCAAGTAATTTTTCCAGACCGTCAAATGATGCTCTTTGCAAAGGATGTTCTCTCCCGCAATCCTGGCGGCCAAATTATTTATGATGTGAAATGCACGCGCAATCTAGCGACCTATATCAAAGACCATGGTGGTGAACCAATGATGTGGAAAACAGGTCACTCTTTAGTCAAAGCTAAGCTTAAAGAAACTGGTGCGCCGCTCGCTGGCGAAATGAGTGGTCACATCTTCTTTAAGGATCGTTGGTTTGGTTTTGATGACGGCCTATATACAGGCGCACGATTACTGGAAATTCTTAGCAAAGAGAACAATCCAAGCGATACTCTCAACAACTTGCCAAACGCAATCTGCACCCCAGAATTACAACTCGCTTGTGCCGAGGGTGAGCCGTTTGCCTTGCTAGAAACCATTAAAGCTACTGCCAAGTTCCCAACATCCGAGTCAATCAATACGATTGATGGTGTGCGCGTCGAGTACGCAGATGGTTTTGGTCTTGCTAGACCTTCCAATACTACCCCCGTCGTAGTGATGCGCTTTGAGGCTGATAGTGAAGAGGCTATCAAACGGATTCAGGCGGAGTTTAAAGCGGTGCTTCTAGCTGCCAAGCCAGAAGCGAAACTGCCGTTTTAAGCAACTCAGATCTGTCCTCGTGAGTTACTGCAATAGAGATAAAATTACTCATGACTTCAACTGTTAGCACCCCTATCGCATTCGACTACCCCCAGCAAAATGCTGCAGGGGCTACCTGCACAGCCCAAGCTTGGGCTAAAACACCTCCACAACTACATGGTTCTGAGAAGGATGCTGTCATTAGCCGTATTAAGCAATTGCTCATCGAGAAAGATGCCGCTCTAGTGGCTCATTACTATGTAGATGGAGATATTCAAGACCTAGCTATGGAAACCGGCGGCTATGTAGCTGATTCTTTGGAGATGGCACGCTTTGGCAAGAATCATTCTGCCAAAAATCTCATCGTGGCTGGTGTGCGTTTTATGGGGGAATCTGCAAAGATTCTGAGTCCTGAGAAACGCATCTTTATGCCAGACCTGGAGGCAACCTGCTCTTTGGATTTGGGTTGTAATGCTACTGACTTCGCCACCTTTAGAGCCTTGCATCCCGATCGCACGGTTGTTGTCTATGCTAATACCAGCGCTGCTGTTAAAGCGCAGGCAGATTGGATGGTAACGAGCTCTTGTGCATTAGCCATCGTTCATCAACTCAAAGTTGAGGGCAAGAAAGTTCTGTGGGCACCGGATCGCCATTTAGGACGCTACATTCAAGAGCAAACTGGCGCTGATATGTTGTTATGGAATGGTGCATGCATTGTTCATGACGAATTTAAAGCGGTTGAATTAGAAATGTTGATGGCTGCACATCCCAATGCCATGATTTTGGTCCACCCTGAATCCCCTCAAGCAGTGGTCGACTTAGCGGATGTTGTTGGATCCACCTCCGCCATGATTAAAGCAGTAGTTGAAGGCTCTGCCACAGAATATATTGTGGCAACTGACAAGGGCATCTTGCATCGCATGCGCCAACTAGCGCCCAATAAGGTTTTGATTGAAGCCCCTACCGCCGGAAACAGTGCCACCTGCAAGAGTTGTGCGCACTGCCCCTGGATGGCCATGAATGGCTTACAAGGAATTCTGAATTGCCTTGAGAATGCCTCTGGTGAAATCTTCATTGAGGAAGATGTTCGAGTTAAAGCCTTAGGCTGCATTGAGCGCATGCTAGATTTCACACAAAATCATCCCGATCTTCTAGCCAAGGCTCAACATGGCTTTGTGAAGAATATTGGCGCAGCCTAGGACATTTTGGGCATTTCCTTATTAGTATTTTTTGATTGAATGTGCATGTTTGATTACAACGAAACTTTAGAGCAGGCTCGCCAACGCAACATTAGTGATGCACTAATGGAAGATATAGGTAGATGTGACTGGACTGCGCAACTAGTACCCAGCAAAACCGTTCATGCTCAACTGATTGTTCGTGAGCAGGCTGTCCTGTGTGGAGTAGATTGGTTTGAAGGCACTCTCAAGAAATTGGATCCCGCAGCAAAAGTGACTTGGTATTATCTTGAGGGCGACTTGATGAAGCCCGATACGAAGGTCTGCGATATTGAAGCCAATTCTCGCGCCCTGCTTTCTGCAGAGCGCCCCTGTATTAATTTCTTACAAACACTGTCCTGGACCGCTAGCATTGCGCGTCAGCATGTTGATGCAGTTGCGGGAGTCAGCCCCAACCCAAATGGTTGCGCGGTACTTGATACACGCAAAACCATACCGGGATTACGTCAAGCCCAGAAATACGCAGTACGCGTGGGTGGCGGTCAAAACCAACGTCTCGCACTTTGGCATGGTATTTTAATTAAAGAAAATCATATTGCTGCTGCAGGTGGTGTTGCTGCTGCAGTGAAAGCAGCGCAGGACTTAAATTCTGGAGTAGATATTCAGGTAGAAGTAGAAAACTTTGCTGAGCTCAAAGAAGCTTTAGATGCGGGCGCTAAAAGTATCTTGATTGATAACTTCACCACGGAACAAATGAAAGAAGCTGTTGCCTTTACCAATGGTCGCGCTTTATTAGAGGCATCTGGTGGTATCGACTTAAATCAGATGCGTGCGATTGCTGCTACCGGTGTTGATCGCATCTCCCTCGGAAAACTGACTAAAGATATTAAGGCAGTGGATTTCTCAATGAGAATATCCGCATAACTAAAAATTCTAGGTTTCAGAGCTTTCAGAATTTCCCTCAGCTTGAGGGGTCAGAATAGTCGGGTACGAAACTGCCCAAGTACCAGGGTAGTCGCGACTGTAGTGCAATCCCCTGCTTTCTCTGCGCATGAGCGCTGATCTTACAATCAACTCCGCACATTCCAACAAGTTTCGAAGCTCAATTAAGTCGCGCGTGACTTTAAAGTTGGCGTAATACTCTTGTACTTCATAGCGCAATAGTTTGATGCGATGCAATGCTCTCTCGAGGCGTCGATTCGTTCTCACAATGCCAACGTAGTTCCACATCAATGAACGTAGCTCATCCCAATTATGGGCAATCACCACCTGCTCATCTGCATCCTCAACCTGACTCTCATCCCACAAAGGTAAATTGGGCATCACAGGCGTCTTGAGTGATGAAATGTCCTCAGCAGCGGCTTTACCAATCACGACGCACTCTAACAAGGAGTTACTGGCTAGGCGATTAGCGCCATGTAAGCCGGTATAAGTTGCCTCACCTACCGCATAGAGACCTGCCAAATCAGTACGTCCCTTGAGATCAGTCACCACGCCACCACAGGTGTAATGCGCTGCAGGCACCACTGGAATTGGCTCTTTAGTGATATCCAGACCTAGACTCAGACAGCGCGCATAGATCATTGGGAAATGCTCTTTAATAAAGGCTTCGCCTAAATGGGTGGCATCTAGGTGTACATAATCTAAGCCGTGCTTCTTCATCTCAAAGTCGATCGCCCTAGCAACAATGTCACGGGGAGCCAACTCATTGCGATCATCATGTTCAGGCATAAAGCGAGTGCCGTTTGGTAACTTGAGTAAACCACCCTCACCACGCATCGCTTCAGTAATTAAAAAAGTTCGATCACTGGGGTGGTACAAGCACGTTGGATGAAACTGAATAAATTCCATATTACCGACGCGACAACCTGCACGCCAAGCCATGGCAATACCATCGCCGGTAGCGGTATCTGGGTTACTGGTATATCGGTAAACTTTACCAACACCACCCGTAGCTAATACGACTGACTTGGCTTCAATGGTTTCGACCCGATTATTTTTAATATCGAGGGCATATACGCCGTAGCAACGATTTGGCTTGGTGCGTTGTGTCTTCGCATCTAAGTGGCGATTAGTAATGAGATCTAAAGCAATCCAATGCTCTAGTAGTTGAATATTTTTATGGGCTCTTGCCTTATCGAGCAATACCTCATGAATTGCTTTACCAGTTGCATCCGCGACGTGTGCAATGCGACGTTGGCTATGACCGCCTTCACGCGTGAGATGCAAACCCATCGGGCCAGTCTCATCAGCAGTAAATGGAACACCCTGCTCAACTAACCAGCGAATAGCCTCAGCACTTTCTTCAGCAATGTATCGAGCGGTAGACTCCACCACAAGACCTGCGCCCGCATCTAAGGAGTCATTGACATGGGCATCAATACTGTCATGCTCCTTATCGACCACCCCAACAATGCCACCCTGCGCCCAAGCGGTTGCAGCTTCACCAAGCCCGCGCTTAGCCATCAAAATCACTGGCTGTGTTTCTGCCATATGCAGGGCAACGGTGAGACCGGCTAAGCCCGCTCCAATAATCAGGACGGGTAATTCTGCTTTGGTGTTGGCTGGTGGGATTTGGGGTTTTGAACTGGCCATGGAGGACTTATTCTAAGGGTAAATTGATTTAGATTGAACTTTTAGATATTGGAGCCTAAAACTCCATTAATTCAAGATGGCGTACTTGTAGAATATCCTGGATATAGGCTCACATTGAATGGAGATAACACCGTGAACTTGGACTTAAATAGCTTTGCCGCACATTGCCATACCATCCTCAAAAAAGATGGGGGTCCAAGTGGCAGAGCTGAAGTGGCTGAACTCTTGCGCAAAGTGCTGCAAGATGCCGAGGCTGTTAAAACCTATCTTGGCCCCAACACCTCAGAGCGCGAAGTACTCTATGAAGATCCTGAGCTGGGTTTTTGCATTGTCGCCCACCGCTACACTGGCCCTAAAACATCTGATGCACATGACCATGCACATTCTTGGGCAATTTATGGTCAAGCGACTGGCGAGACGCAAATGAATGATTACGCCTTGATAGAAAAAGCACACGGCGCACAACTTGGAAAAATACGGATGACGCGCACGTACTCCCTAACACCAGGAGTAGCACACGTCTACAACGAGGGTGATATTCACTCTCCAAAACGGGTGGCGCCAACCAGCCTGATTCGCATCGAAGGTAGCAATATGGCCAATGTGACACGCGACCGCTTTGACCTAGTCCAGTAGTCAATGTAGCTATGCAATATATCGATGCCAAAACCTTAAAGCAATGGCTACATAGCGATGAAGAACTTGCCGTACTTGATGTTCGTGAGCATGGTCAATACGGCGAGTCCCATTTATTTTTAGCAAGCTCGCTCCCCTATAGTCGACTTGAGTATGAGATTGCTCGCCTAATTCCCCGTCAGAATGTAAAGATTGTTTTATATGATGAGGATGGGCAAAGTGTTTGTCTGCAGGCTGCTAAAGCCTTGGAATTATTGGGTTACAGCAATCTCTTTATATTGAATGGTGGCACAAAGGCATGGTCTGCTGCTGGCTATACCTTATTTGCTGGAGTCAATCTGCCATCCAAAACGTTTGGCGAATTAATTGAGCATCATTTTCATACGCCGCGCATTACCGCTAGTGAGTTGATGAAGAAAATTCAATCCTCTGAGGATCTCATCATCTTAGATGGCAGGCCTCAAAGTGAATTCAAGAAGATGAGCATTCCGGGAGCGCAATGCTGCCCTAATGGTGAGCTAAGCTATCGTATTCAGGGCATAGTGAGCAATCCCCATACGACGATTGTGATCAACTGCGCCGGCCGAACACGCAGCATCATTGGCGCACAAACCTTAATTAATCTAGGCATCAGCAATCCTGTATTTGCCTTAGAAAATGGTACTCAAGGCTGGTATCTGCAAGACTTTCGTCTCGATCATGGCCAATCCCACCCCTACCCACAAGCAAAAGTAGATGGGCAGTGGTTGGGCAATGTTGCCGCATTAGCAAATCGCTTTCAGATTCCCATCATTAGCGATGAGCAATTTAATGAGTGGGCAACAGAAATAGATCGATCGCTCTATCTATGTGATGTGCGGACTGCAGAAGAATTTAAACAACAAGCTCTGCCCGGAGCACAACACACACCAGGTGGCCAATTGATTCAGGCAACTGATCAGTTTATCGGGGTGCGCAATGCCAGAATAGTTCTCTATGATTCAGATGGAACACGGGCAATTACTGTGGCTAGCTGGCTCAAACAAATGGGTCATGATGTCGCCGTTTTAAAAGATGGAATTCAAAGCAAGGTTTCTTTGCCGAGAGTTACTAGAGCTAATCTTGCTGACACCCAATTACTCAGCGATCACCAATTAGAAAGCATGCTTAAACAAAGCGATGTTGTTTTATTGGATCTCCGACCTAGCATGCAATATCGTAAAGGGCATATTGCTAATGCTATTTGGACGATTCGCCCTCACCTCCTACAGTCCATAGCAGATCAAGATGGTCCCATTGTGTGCATTGTGGAGGATCTTGCGGTTGCCCAAGGCGCAATGGCGGAACTCGCTATGGTTGGTAAGACAACTCAGATCTATCTATGCCAAAACAATGTGTTGCCTGCAAGTTTAGACGTCATCTCAACCCCAACAGCGCCAACAGATTCTGAGTGTATTGATTATCTTTTCTTTGTGCATGATCGTCACGATGGCAATAAAGAGGCGGCAAGACGCTACCTAGAATGGGAGACGGGCTTAGTGGCGCAATTAGATGAACAAGAGCAAAATCTGTTCTCGATTGGGTAGCTCATACACCCTAATAAATCAGTACGCATTCCAAGCTCTTCTCATAAATCAAAATGACCCCAATATCGGGGTCATTTTGATTGCACTAGAGAGAGCGATTAAGACGCAGTACTAACAGCTTGTCTTGCCGGATCGTTGGTACCGTAGCCCATCACTGGAGCAGCATGGCCACCCTTAGCAAGCTTGACTGCGCAGTACTTAAATTCCGGAATCTTGCCAAACGGATCCAAAGCGGAGTTAGTGATGAGATTGGCCGCAGCCTCATAATAAGCAAATGGGATAAAGATCACGCCACGAGGGGTGCCATCATCTCTACGAACATGAATGCCTACTTCACCACGGCGTGACTGAACTGTAATGACATCGCCAGCAGAAACACCTAACTGGGTCATATCTTCGCCATGCATCGACACGGTAGCCATCGGCTCTATTGCATCCAAAACAGTTGCGCGGCGAGTCATACTGCCGGTGTGCCAATGTTCTAACTGACGACCTGTAATCAGCACAAATGGGTACTCCGCATCAGGGCGCTCATTCGCAGGAATGATATCTGCAGGCACCAACTTCACCTTACCGTCTGGAGTAGCAAAGTTGTCATCAAACACGATTGGGCGGCCTGGATCTTCAGCAGACAAACAGGGGTATGTCACGCTGGATTCTTTTTCTAGGCGCTCCCAAGTGATACCGTTGATGGCTGCATGCATAGCTTGACGCATCTCATCGTATACCTCAGCAACACCATCATCTGCACCTTGATAATTCCAGTTCAAGCCCATACACTTAGCAATTTGCTGAATGATCCACAAATCAGGTTTGGCATCTCCAGGCGGGTTAATCGCCCTCTTACCCATCTGCACCATACGGTCCGTATTGCTTGCAGTGCCAACCTTCTCCGGCCATGCGCTAGCTGGCAATACCACGTCCGCTAGAAGTGCAGTCTCAGTCATGAAGATATCCTGTACAACCAATAAGTCTAGAGAAGCTAAAGCATGACGCGCATGGTTCAGGTCAGGATCGCTCATCGCAGGGTTTTCACCCTCGACATACATGCCGCGAATCTTGTCTGGATCACTATCAGGCGCAGTGATCTTATGCATGATCTCGACTACGGTGTAACCAGGCTTCTTATCTAATGGGGTATCCCAGAATTTCTCAAACCACGCATGCGCTTCTGGATTATCAACACGTTGGTAGTTCGGGAACATCATCGGAATTAATCCCGCGTCACTAGCACCCTGCACATTATTTTGTCCGCGCAGTGGATGCAAACCAGATCCAGGCTTACCAATTTGACCAGTAATACTGACCAAGGCAATTAAGCAACGAGCATTGTCAGTACCGTGAACGTGCTGACTTACACCCATACCCCACAAGATCATGGCAGATTTAGTTGTTGCAAACTCTCTAGCTACTTCACGCAAGGTCTCCGCTGGAATACCGCAAAGTGGCGCCATAGCTTCAGGACTATAGCCCTTGATATTCTCTTTAAGCGCTTCGAAATTGTTAGATCGATTCTTGATGAAGTCTTTATCAACTAAACCCTCTTCAATGATCGTGAAGATCATCGCATTGAGCATCGCAACGTCAGTATCTGGCTTGAACTGCATGGTGCGCCAAGCGTGCTTACTAATCTCTGTGGCACGTGGATCGCACAACACAATTTTGGCACCACGTTTAGCAGCATTTTTAAACCAGGTTGCAGCAACAGGGTGATTGGCGGTTGGATTAGATCCAATTAAGAAAATCATGCTTGAGTGTTCAACGTCATTCACTTGATTACTTACAGCACCAGAGCCCACACCCTCTAACAGCGCAGCAACTGAAGATGCATGACAAAGACGTGTGCAATGGTCTACGTTATTGCTACCAAAACCAGTACGTACCAGTTTTTGGAATAAGTAGGCTTCTTCGTTGCTGCCTTTTGCAGAACCAAATCCAGCCAATACTTTATTGCCGTATTGATCTTTCAACTTTTTGAGACCACCACCTGCAACTTCTAGAGCCTCTTCCCATGTTGCTTCGCGGAAGATGTCAGACCAATCCTGTTTGCCCTCTAACAAGGCCTCATCCTTAGCAACACCTGTTTTACGAATCAGCGGCTTGGTTAAGCGCTGTGGATTATGGATGTAGTCCATACCAAAGCGACCCTTAACGCAAAGACGGTTGTGATTAGCTGGACCGTCGCGACCTTCGACGCTAACAATTTTCTCGTCTTTAACGTTGTAAGTAATTTGACAACCTACTCCGCAGAAAGGACATACTGAATCCACCTTGCGATCAACAGTTTGCGAACCAATTAAGCCTTTAGGCATTAATGCACCTGTTGGACAAGCCTGCACACATTCGCCGCAGGCGACGCAAGTACTGTCACCCATTGGGTCATTCAGATCAAATACGATCTCGCTATGTGCGCCACGCATTGCGTAGCCGATCACATCATTCACCTGCTCTTCACGACAAGCGCGCACGCAACGATTACATTGAATACACGCATCCAAGTTCACAGCCATCGCTGGGTGAGATACGTCATTGCTGACTTTTTCACGGCGCAATGCTTTTAACTCTGGACGGACTGTGACGTCCATACGGGCAGCCCAAGTACTGAGCTCGCCATGTTGATTTTTTTGCTCTTCTTCTTTGCTATCACCTACCCACTTAAATCCTTCGTCGGGCATATCTGACAACAACATTTCGAGCACTAGCTTTTGACTCTTCAATGCACGTTCGCTATTGGCTTTGACATCCATTCCTGGAGTGGCACTTCGGCAGCAACTTGGCGCGAGCGTACGTTCGCCATTGATCTCCACAACGCAGGCACGGCAGTTACCATCAGGACGATAGCCATCTTTGAAACATAGATGCGGAATATCAATACCGTGGCGTTTCGCCGCCTTGAGAATAGTCTCGCCCTCGTACGAAACGATGGTTTGCCCGTCTAGTTTGAACTCAACGGTTTGCAGTTCAAGTTCTTTAGGATTTACTGGTGCGTTCATATTTGTCTCGTTATTCCCTTAGATTTAGGCTACTTCTTGTGGGAAATATTTTGCAATGCAACGAATCGGATTGGGTGCAGCTTGACCTAAACCACAAATCGAGGCGTCCACCATCACAGTTGCTAAATCTTCAAGCGTGTCTTGGTCCCAAGATTTGGACTGCATTAACTTCGCAGCCTTGCTCGTGCCAACACGACATGGGGTGCACTGTCCACAGCTCTCATGCTCAAAGAAGTGCATGACATTCAGCGCCATATCGCGAGCCTTATCCTTGTCACCAAAGACCATCACCGCAGCAGAACCAATAAAGCATCCATAGGGCTGCAGCGTATCAAAGTCGAGCGGAATGTCATTCATCGTTGCTGGCAAGATGCCGCCTGACGCACCCCCAGGTAAATAACCGTAGAACTGATGGCCATCTTGCATGCCGCCACAATATTCATCAATCAATTCCTGAATGGTGATGCCTGCTGGTGCCAGCTTCACGCCAGGATTCTTGACGCGCCCACTAACGCTGTAACTGCGTAAACCTTTGCGATCATGACGCCCAAAAGAGCTAAACCACTCAGGTCCGCGCTGAACAATATCGCGCACCCAGTAGAGCGTTTCAAAGTTGTGCTCTAGTGTTGGACGGCCAAACAATCCAACCTGAGCAATATATGGAGGACGCATGCGAGGCTCACCGCGCTTACCTTCGATACTTTCAATCATGGCAGATTCTTCGCCACAAATGTAAGCGCCAGCACCACGACGCAATTCAATCAATGGCAATGCAAATGGAGGGTTTGCTTTGAGTTTAGCCAACTCCGCTTCAAGCAATTCGCGGCAACCGTGGTACTCATCACGCAAATAGATGTAGCAGGCATCAACACCAACTACATTCGCTGCAATCAATAAACCCTCTAAGAAGCGATGTGGATCACGCTCTAAATAGGTACGGTCTTTAAATGTACCAGGCTCGCCCTCGTCAATATTTACTGCCATCAACTTTGGAGCAGGCTGATCCTTCACAATGCGCCACTTGCGCCCTGCTGGGAAGCCTGCACCACCGAGACCACGAAGGCCTGAGTTTTCCATGGCCTTGATGATGCTTTCGGCATCTTTCTTGCCGTCAATAATTTCTTTAGCTAAGGCGTAACCACCTTGTGCGCGATAAGACTCGTAACCTACATAGTCTGGCGAGACGGTCTGATTGTCACCTTGAGGGGATACGCCCTTTTCTGCTAGAGCCGCAGGATCAAAACTCGCACTGTCTTTAGCCATTGGATGGGTGGTCAAATTATTTTTGACAGCAGCGGCAACTTTATCGGTAGTTGCAAACAATACTGGGTACTGATGGACAACTGCTACTGGAGCCTGCTCACAGCGGCCCACGCATGGTGCAGCCTCTACTTTGATCTTGGGGTTACCCAAAATCGCCGGCAACTTTGCCAATAGGTTTTGGGCACCAGCCAACTCACAAGCAATACCGTCGCACACACGTAAGGTGATATCTGCAACAGGATCATTACCACGCACCACTTCAAAGTGATGGTAGAAAGTGGCTACTTCATAGACTTCAGCCATCGGCAAATTCATTTCTTTTGCGAGGGCAACCAAATGACGGTCATGCAATGCACGGTATTCATCATTCAGCTTATGTAGATTTTCAATTAATAAATCGCGGCGATGAGCTGCAGCACCAATTAGCTGGCGAACCTCTGCCAAGGACACATCATCTGCTTGACGTCCTTTGAGCTTACTTTTGCGACGAATGGTTTCCCTTAAATCATCTGCAGTTGCCACAGCAACAGCCTTGATTTCTCCAGAGGGTTTTGGGTGATTCATAGTAATAGTCTCTAATTTCTAATCGCAATAATGATGCTGTTTTATACGCCTTAAGCCCTGCTTGAGAACACCTATATCCGCGAGAAATACTTTGGCTCACTTTAGATAGAAAATTCTCAAAATCACGATCGATTTTGGGTTATTTCTACACTCAAGTCCTTGACGGAGCTCAAGTGAATGAATTAAGGGTAAACCCTAGTTTAAATAACTGATGGGGATGGCTTGTCGCCAGGTGGGAGTGAGTAGTCCAACTTACGCTCATAAACACGAGCCTTGAAACAGTCGTTGTAGCCTTTGCTACCGATCTGCCAACCAATAGAGGTGCAATCATCTTGGGCTGCCGACTCAATGGAACCGCATCCAGATAAAGCAATGGCTGCAATAGAGGCAAGAATGGCTATGGGGCGCAATATAGGTAAATTCATACCTCAAGTCTACTTGATTCTGAGCTCAACTTCGAGGGGGATGCCCTCCTTCACTGCACTCACAGCCTTAACCTCGCCCAGGCCAATTCGATCGCTGAGCCCTGGGTTGCTTTTCACCATCAAACTTTGCGCCAACTTAGCTCGATTTTTAGCCAAAGCTCTCAGATCATCATCCGTTACACGAATGCTGGCAATGAGCTCAGCGTGCAACTGCTCATTACGAGCCGCACCCTCTGGCAGAGTAATTAAGCGCTGACCCAATTTGATTCTGCCAATGTACTGAATGTAAGCTGAACTCAAGCCAGATCGCACTTTTGCGTCAGAGAAATCAGGGGTAGGAAAGGAGTCATTAAGAGAGATATTCATTCCCGCTGCTTTCAGAATGGTCAAATCCGCAATTGCGCGGGCTAAAGCCGGTTTATCCACCTCAGGATCATAGGTTCCCGCGATCTCTAAAGTCGCATTGGGCTTCTTGGCCAGGAAATCACCAAACTTTTCTAAGCGATCCTGATCAGGAGGCAAGAAGACCACCTCACCCGGAACCGCATTGACACCATCACTAGCACCCATCCCCAAGAGTGCGCCTAAGGCTCTAAATGGCGCTGTGGCAACATTGGTAAGTACATTACTAATTGCCTGCCATACCAAGCCACTTGCACTAAATTCTGGTGAATCCACATTTCCAGCAATATTGATAGTGACATCAATCGTGTCGTCAGAATCCTCAAGCAAAGCAATTGCTAAACCCAGTGGTAATTTTTTACCCTGAAAATCAGCCACCTCATCCCCAAGCTGGATCTTCTTGATAACAATTTGATTACTACCCTTTAGTTCGGCAGCCTTTGCACTGTAGTGCAAATTTAAGTTCACCCTACCACTAGCAATTTGATAGCCAGCAAAGGTCATGACTGCAGGATTAAATGCATTGAGTGGAATATTTTTGAAATTGAGCGTCACATCATTGTTACGACGAGGGTCGTCAAATGAAATCTTTCCCTTACCGTGCAGCGATCCAGACTCGGCCAAAACCCCATCCAAAGTCATTGCTGTTGAATGTCCAGGTAGATTGTTGATATTTGCAAAGCTAGCATTGAATTTTCTTAAGCCCACTTGAAATTGAGGCTTCATGGCTAAGTCAGCAAAAGACACTTCACCATCGCGTAACTTCAATGACTTGATATCCAAAGCAAATGCTTGTTTTTCTTTTACTTCTTCGGGCAACTTCTCTGCTCCAGCATGTTCACCCTCCTGTTTCGAAAATAAACGTCTGAAATTAGAGAAGCCTTTGTCATCAATCTCAAGCTGGAGTGCAGGTTGAGAAACGGATAACTCATCAATACCAAGACTTGCACTAGAGCTTTTTGAGCTCTTATAAACAAATCGGCTCACATCACCAGAATTCCATTTGATGAGAGATTGCTTTTGTCCCTGCTCAAGCAAATCTAGGTTCAGTAAGTGCAGATCCCCAGATACATTTAACTCATCACCCTTTAAGCCAATATCCACAGTAGATTGAATCACCCCGCCTTTAGCTTGCAGCTCTTTATTGACAGGAAGCAATCCAACGAAAGGTGCAATCGAAAGATTTTCGACTTGAACTTTACCTGTGATGGATTTATCCGACTTCAAATCCCAATGCGAGCTGATGCGTCCATCATCAAGCTCTATATCAAGATGAGCGCCGATAGCATCTGGTGCGGGGTTATCTAAAGCACCCTTAATCGCGAGGCGTCTAAAAGCAATCTTTTTATTTAAGCCAGGCAATGTAAAGTGCAGCGCACCAAGGTTTAGACCGTATTGACCACGAACACCATTGACATCACCATGCTTATCGTAGTTAGCAATATCCTGTAGCTCGATGGAGAGAGACTTAAACCGCTCATTCAAATTTTTACTGGGGTCCAACACCTCAAATGAGCCATTGGTAACTTTAAATTCATCGACTGATATTTTGATGCTCTTCTTGGGCGCAGTAGGATCTGCTGGAGGCAAATTGCGCGTAATGGCAGCAACCAATTCCTGCCAATTCCACTCACCCGATTCACCTACAACCGCATGCTTTTCAAACTGAATGCTAGGCTCATCCAAAAGAATTTCATCAAACCCCAACTCTCCAATCATGAGGCGAGACCATTTCAGCATCACCACTGATTTCTTTAACTCAAGCAACTTCCTTTGCTGCCTATCAACTAATCGCAAACCATCAATCTCAACCCGAAGACGCAAAGGAGAAATACTGAGATCTTGATAGGTGATCTCATAAGCAATCTTTTTACTATAAGTCTGAGCTGCATCCTTGATGGCGCCAGGAATCCAAAGATGGGCTACGCCCCAGAATAAAAATACCAATACGAAAACAAGCGCAGCAATTCGAAGTAAGCGGGTGCGTAAAGCGAGTAGCTTGAATGAAATCATTGGAGCGGTAAATTAATCTTAAATGGAAATATTAAAATCTATTTAGGCTGCCGGAGGAAAGCCTACCTTTTGCGTCCATCCATTGTTAAATGTATGAATCACTGGCTTCTCATAAACACCTGCTTTAGTGAATGGTTCATCCGCTAACCAGGCCTCAACATCCGCCTTACTAGGAAAATCCATCACCAGCAAACTACCCACCGTGGTCTTGCCATCTTCGGAAGTCAGGGGGCCAGCAAAGGCCATCTTGTCTGCAAGCTTACCTAAATAAGCGCGATGCTCTGGTCGCACCTGAATGCGTAATTCTGCTGTACCGGGACGATCCATCAATAGGATTGCGAAGATCATGCTTTCTCCTGTTTAGTTGCAAAACTTCCATCTTACGGCAAGCGGAAAAAGAAAAACCGCCCGAAGGCGGTTTCTCGTGCAAAGCTATTAAAACGAATTAAGCAGCTTTACGGCTTTTTGCAGCTGGCTTAGCTACAGCGTATTGGCCTTGAATGTTAGCCATTGCAGCGTCAACACTTTTCTCAAAGTTTGCGAAAGCGTCAGTTGCAGAAGCGCGAACTTGGTCAAACTGTTGGAGTGAAGTTTCGAATGCAGTTTTGAATGCAGATACAAATGCCTCAGAACCAGCAGGAGCTGTCTTAGTAGCTTCTTTAACGAACTTAACCATGTCAGCACGTGCGTCATCAATTGAAGCGTCAACTACTTGAGCAACTTCTTTGTTACCGTTACGTACAACTTTGTTTACTTTAGCTTGGTAAGCAGCAGCATACTTAGCAGCTTCTTGAGCTGTTTCTGGCTGGGCTAATTTTGCTAATTGTTGTGCATCTTTAATAGCCAACAATTGTGCACTTGCATCTTGAGCAACAACTAAAGCATCTTTAGCAGCGGCTTGGTTGATTTCAGCTAATTCTTTTGCACTTTCAACGGCTACTTGAGCCAAGTACTTAGCGTTTTCAACAGCTTTAGCTTGAGCTTGTGAGAGTTGGTCGTTTAATTGATTCTGGAACATGATTTATCCTAACTTTGTAAATTGATGAAATTTATTGCGATGCACCATTGTAAAAAGTTTTTTATTGCACTGCAAGAATTATTTGCGGCAATGCAACAAAAAGATGAAAAACCGCGTTATTTGATTAAAAACAGCGGGTTGGGTGGATAAATCATTTAAGAAATAGGGCCAATTTAGAGAAAAAATAGGCCAAAACAAAGAAAAAAACCACCCGAAGGTGGTTTCAAACTACTGGCGGAAGAGGCGTCTATAAATGGGCTCTCCGGAGAACTCCATCAAAGCCTTTAAAACCATGATTTATATAGGTTTATTCCTTAACCATGCTCCCGACTAGCCCTCTCAAACCCCCTAAAATCTATGCATTGGTGGTGGGTAGAGTGGTGGGTAGAGAACGGGGCATAAGGGTTGCAAGAAGGTAAGAAGATCAGCTTTACGGCACGAGGTCTTGGGTCAATTATAAGCCCTGGGTATCATGCCGACCCTGAATCCAAAGGTCTATATATTCAGGTATCTAAAGGGGTACACAGCTATAAACGCAGCTGGATCTTCCGCTACACAAGTCCCACTCTATTTACAAGACGTGAAATGGGTCTAGGCTCCTTAGAAGCTCGGTCATTAGCCGATGCGCGTCGCAAAACCCTTGAATTGCGTCAAATGGTCCTAGATGGCATCGATCCAACAGAGGATCGCCAAAAGGCTCAGAGCAAGAAAATAGCTGCTATTAATGGTGGCATTACCTTTAAAGAGGCTGCTGAACTCTGTATTGAGGCTAGGAAAGCGGAGTGGAAGAGCTCCAAGCACGCTGATCAATGGAGAAATACGATCGCCACCTTTGCTTATCCAGAGATTGGCAAATTACGCGTGGATCAAATTAATACCGGCCATATCGCCAAACTGCTTGAGCAAGATATTAAAAAGAAGAATGGCGAGGTTGAAGGCACCTTCTGGAATGTCCGCACAGAAACTGCCACCAGGGTCAGGCAACGCATTGAAGTGATCTTTGACTGGTGCAAGGCTAATGAATACATTAAAGGTGATAACCCAGCACTTTTAAAAGGTGCTTTAGGCCATTTGTTACCCAAGGCTAAAAAGATTCAGAAAAAGAGTCATCACCCTGCACTTCCATTTCAGCGTATTGGGGAATTCGTAAAAGATTTGCGTGAGCACAATGGATATTCGGCTTTAGCACTTGAGTTGTTAATTCTCACTGCCACACGCACAAGCGAAGTAATTGAATCCAAATGGAATGAGTTCAACCTAGAAACCAAGGTGTGGGTTATTCCTGCTAGAAGAATGAAGGCAGGCAAAGAGCATCGTGTTCCACTCAATGCGCGGGCAATCGAAATTCTTGAGTATCTAAAAACTATTAGTGTGAATAGCTATTTATTTCCAGGTGCTTTACATAAAGAAAGCCACCTCTCTAATATGGCATTGCTGTCGATGATGAGAAAAATGCCTAAGTATTCAGAGTATGTTCCTCACGGCTTTAGATCAACATTTAGAGATTGGGCGGCAGAAACTACCGACTATCCAAATGAAACTGTTGAGCTAGCTTTGGCACACACCATCAAGAATAAGGCTGAAGCTGCCTATAGGCGGCAGGATCAATTGGAGAAGCGCTGCAGATTAATGGGTGAATGGGATGAATATATTAATAAATAGCCCACCAACGACCCAATACGGACACTCAAAAAGAAACCACCCGAAGGTGGTTTTGATGTTTCTTGGTGGCCCGGGGCGGAATCGAACTGAGGTCTAAGATGCCTGACTCTAGGCCTAGACTGTCGTCTTATACGACATTGTTATTACCTCATATGTTCACAACAAATATCTAGCCAGCCATTTTGTCTAGCCTTTTCATATGGATAATGAAATCTCTTTTTGAACTCAGCACGTTTTTGACATTGCTTAGCAGCCTCCTTACAGCGCTCCAGAGTCCAAATTGCTGGTGTGGCAGGCTTTCGCTTAAAACCAACAGTGTGAGCTGTACATTTAGTTAGCCAACCTCTATTAATTGCTTTTTGATAGCTAGTAGGGCTTTCCTTTTCCCAATCGTCTCTAGTGCGATATTTTGCCGCTTCTTCCTTACAAAGATCAAGAGTCCAATAACCGTCATCAGCTAGAGGCGCATAAGAACACCAAGTTCTTACTGGAAAGTGGCTTCTAAAAGACCTAATAAAACTGCTTTGGATATTTGCAGACAACATGAATCTCTCCTCACGATCAAATCATTTCAGTTAATCAAGGAGGCAATGAAGTGCCCCGCTTGATTAATTTGATTTCAATTATTTGATAAAGCGAATCTTCTCGTTAATCTTGCTCAAGATTGGGCCCTTCTTAGCATTGAAGACCTTTTTGTTTTCCTCGATCAAATTTTTACCCTTTGTATCAATCGAGATAATTAGTGGGCCGAACTCTTTAACGCGATTTACCCATAATGTTTCAGGCATACCTAAGTCTTTCCATTGAGCATCTTCGATTTTCTCAACCTTAGTAGCAGCCAGCACCGCGCAGCCTCCTGGGAAAATCGCATGAACTGCCTTGTTTTCAACACAGCCCTCTTGCGTTTCAATACCCATACCGCCTTTACCCACAATCAGTTTCACGCCGGTTTGTTTAATAAATTCTTTTTCAAACTTCTCCATGCGCATAGAGGTTGTTGGGCCGATAGATACCATTTCGTATTCGCCATCTTCTTTTTGACGCACAATCGGACCAGCGTGAAAAATTGCTCCACCCTTAAGATCTACAGGCAATTCTCGGCCTAGCTCAATGAGACGACGATGGGCAACGTCACGACAGGTAACTAAAGTACCGGTTAGATAAACAACATCGCCAATATTTAAGGATTCGAGATCTTCATCTTTAATTGGAGTTTGTAGGACTTTTCTCATACCTTGAATCCTTCGTGGGAAATGATTTCATAAGACATATCGGCGTTGATTTTGATCTTGCCACGGCGATGTGCCCAGCAACCAGTCGACACAGCAACTCCGATAGTTGATGGATGGCGAGCGGATGACTCAATATTGACACCCATCACACTATTTGCTCCAGTCAAACCTTGCGGCCCAAGACCCAACTCATTTAAACCATCGGCTAGCAACTCTTCCATTAATGCGGCATTTTCATTTGGATGGCTTGAGGTTACCGGGCGAAGAATAGCTTTTTTGGATAAGCGAGCAGCAGTTTCTGCTGAAGTAGAGACACCAACTCCAACCAATAATGGTGGGCAAGCATTTACACCACGCGATGTGATGACATCAAAAACGAACTCAGCAACGCCTTCGTAGCCCTGTCCTGGCATTAATACCTTTGCCGCGCCCGGTAATGTACATCCACCACCAGCCATGTAGACGTCAACGATACAGTGATCCGCCCCGGGAATGATTTCCCAATCAAGCCATGGAATCTTTGAGCCAGTATTCGTGCCTGTATTTTTTTCCTCAAAAGTTTCTACTGCGTTATGACGCAATGGACCTTCCTTGGTAGCACCTTTAGTAGCATTTAAGAGAATTTCTTCTAGCTCGCCAAGTAGCGGAAAGTTGGAGCCTGCTTGTAAGAAATATTGAATAACTCCTGTATCTTGGCAACTTGGGCGATCTAATTTATCAGCAAGTTCTTGATTCTCACGCATGGATTCAAAAACCTCTTTTGCTAAGAAGTTCACCTCTTTGCTACGTAATTCGCCTAACTTCGTTGTGACATCGGTTGGCAATCGTTTACCGATATATGAAGTAAATTTAGAAAGAACATTGGT